>OCTX012226174.1_pt1 | contig 23091 bp, 18 predicted proteins | sample 1539691 | NCBI WGS metagenome assembly OCTX01 (sample SAMN02144231, study PRJEB22623) | gut metagenome | biome: sheep rumen | host: Ovis aries | place: New Zealand
GTATAACAGGCAGAGAATGACCATTGTCAAACAATAACTCATCGCTGCTCCTGTTAACATCCATTTCTGAATAAAAAGAATCGCAATACCGATTTCAGCAGCCCCGGCAATCAAAGAGCAAATAAGCTGTTCATCAAGGATTCTCAGCGCTGTTAAAACGGCACTGATCACAGTAGACAATGAATAGAAAATAGCCCCGAAAATAATAATGCTTAAAGGTAATAGATATCCGCTTAAGTCAGTGGCATAGATGATCGATAAAACCGGTGTTCCAAGAAGTACCATTCCGATCAAAAAGACAATCCCGATTGCGGCAGTTGCTCCTACAAGAAGGCGGACCATCTTGCGAAAGCCCTTCTCATCTTTATTTTTATAATGTTCAGATAATGCCTTCAGATATGGCTGTAAAATATATTGAACACATAATGTCAACATCGTAGCCGGCATAATGATCATGCCATAAATTCCCTGCACGGTATCGCTGACACGCCCATACATCATATACTTGGTCGCATTGACTAAAAAGGCTGCCATAAACATAACACCAAACGAAGAGAAACCTTTCTTAGTCAAATCCATTACCCGGCCTTTATCGGCATTTTGTCCTTTTAAATAAATTCTTGTCTTAGGGATATCATAAAAAATTGTAACAAGGATCCATCCTAAGGTCATTAAGATCGAACTTATTAACATATTTTTTGTAAGCAGATCAAAACCGATAAATAAACCCACTGCCAGGAAAAATTTGATTGTTAAGGAAATTCCGGCTTGATATAGATGATTATTTCGCTGTAAGATACCGCACAAAACATCCCCGCACGCTTCAATACATTTACATAAACAGAGTACCAGCGTAACAGCTAAGGTATATGCATCCAGTCCCACAATAATGGAGTAAATCCAGGAAATAAACATAGTAAGGATGCTGAATACAATACGCTGTATGACATAATCCATATCTGTATACTTCTCAGAATTATCGGTAACCTGGTAAATACGACCTGCATAACAGGCTACCGTAAACATCAAACAGCCAAATGAGAACGCATATGAAAAGGTGCCGGAATCCCCTAAACCGTTGATTCTGGCAACAATCATCATATAAAACAAAGAAGTAAAGCTGTTTAAAGTCGTTCCAATCAGATTCCAAATGAAATCCTTCTTTAAATTCTGACTTGTATCCAAAATATCACTCCTTATTTTCTATATCCTCTACACGTTTTTTTAACATAGATAACTCCTGTATCAACAATGTGGTCTTTGATGTGAGTGTCGAAACAATCACTGTCAGTGACATCGATGTACAGATGAGTACCACAAATAAGATACCGACCACAAAGTTCGATGTCGTTTGAAATCCAAGCCAATGTTGAATATTTAAGATCCAGCTTGGTAAAAAGAACAAAATTAATAATACCGTTGCCGGAATGCCCCATACCAAGGCATAATTGAGCGGCAGCTTATCCTTTTTAAGTAAAATAAAGGTCAAAGTATAAAGAAACAGAGATACAAACAAAAGAGCGATTCGTAACCAAAATGACATACTAATACCTCCTTGTTCCTACCACAAAAATGCTCAATAAGACATTGATCATATAATACGCATTCTTCCATGCCTTGATGGAAGAGACCCCACCCATTCGTTCATGCATCATGACCGGAACCTCTTTCAAGCGATATTTTTTCTTGAGTATCTCGGTAGTCGATACCGGTTCGGGATATTCAACCGGATAGCGGTTCGCAAATTCTTTGATAATATCTTTATTGGCTGCACGGAATCCTGATGTCGTATCCTTAACTCTTACTCCTGTCACAATTTTAATAGCGCCGGAAATCATTTTGATACCCGCTCTTCTGGCTGCAGAAGTTTGAAAGTTACCCTCTAAAGCTTCCACAAATCTTGATCCGATCACAAAATCTGCTTCTCCGTCTAAAATGGGTTGTACGATATTCTTGACATAATTCACATCATGCTGGCCGTCGCCGTCAAATTGAATCGCGATATCATATCCATTATCCCTTGCATATTTAAAACCGGTCTGCACAGCACCACCGATGCCAAGATTATGAACCAAATCAATATGGGGAATATGGTTCTCATCTAATATTTTCGGTGTTGAATCTTTCGATCCATCATTGATCACGATCATATCGTACTGACCGTTTTCTTTGATTTTCTGATAAACCGATAAAATATTGGCTTCTTCATTATATGCAGGAATAATCAAAAGAATTTTTGACATACCGCACCTCCTAATTTTCTAAGTTTGATTCTGTTTTTCACTTTGTGAATACACATTCGCAAGTACTCTTGCGATTGGTTTTGGCCAGAACTTACAGAACATTTCATAATCCTCTTCATGACGGATATTATTTCCAATCAATTCTGATGTCGTAGATGCCTCATGGACCCGATGTCCCATTAAAGGCTCATTGACATATATAAAGGCATGCCCGCTTCTCGATAAGGCTTCCCAGGCATTCCAGTCTACGTCGCATTCAAAGGCCGTATCGTAAACCGGAAATTCTAAATTTTTCTTTACAAACGTAACCGATGGACAGCAGATGGCAGAACCAAACCGGATAGCCGATCGCCGGAAAAATTTATAGGCTCCCAACTTCTGTTGTTTTAACGGTGCCAGCAATACCCGTTTAATTTTTAAATTCAAATCCGAATATACCCGTTCTCCATTGCGGATTTCATAATAATCCGTAAACAAAATCACCGGGTCCGATTCGATATTCTTTTCGTAGGCTTCAAGAATCCTTCTGGCATAATGATAATCATAAATGTCATCCTGATGGGCAATGGTGACTAAATCTGTATCTACGCATTTCAGGGCAAAATCAAAATCATTTCCAAGTCCCACCCGTTCAGGGTTGACGATAAGATTTAGCTGGTACTTTTGTGCCATCTGATTGATATATTCATTCGGTGTTGAGGTTGCGACCACAACATGAGCCGGTTCACTTTGATTCAATACCGATTGAATACAATTTTCCAAATAAGGTGATTCCTTAAAGGCGAGCACCACAAATGTAAGTGTCGGTTTCATATTAAGAAATCTCTTTCAAATAACGGCTCAGTGCATCCTTCCATGCAGGCAGCGGCGTAAATCCATTTTTCAGCAGCTGCATTTGCGACATGCGGGAGTTTTTCGGACGCTTTGCCTTAACCGGGAAAGCAGACGAATCCACCGGAGTTACCGGAACATCCATACCTGCCTGTTTAAATATTTCAACCGCAAAGTCATACCAGCTGATATATTCACCGGAATTGGTCGCATGGTAAATTCCGTATTTGTCGGTCTGGATCATATCGACCACTAAACGGGCTAAATCATATGTGTAGGTAACCATACCGATCTGATCGTTTACCACCGATACAGCTCCTCTTTCTTTTCCTAAGCGTAACATTGTTTTGATAAAGTTATTTCCGTTTTTACCAAACACCCAGGAGATACGGATAATAAAATGTTTTGGATAGGCTTCCACTGCCAGTTCCCCTTCATATTTTGTCTGTCCGTATACATTTAACGGTTCCCTTTTATCATATTCTTTCCATGGTGTTGTACCTTCCCCGTTAAAGACATAGTCGGTAGAAAAATACATCACCGGAATATCCATCTTTTCACAGGCTTTGACGATATTTGCGGTACCGCCGGCATTCACAGCGCGCACCTTCTCTAAAAGCTCCGGTTCCTCTGCCTTATCTACAGCTGTCCAGGCAGCACAATGTACAACCGCATCATATCCACCTTCGCTGATGACCTTTTCTACCTGTGCGGCATCCGTGATATCCATTTCTTCAATATCCACCCCTACTGCTTCAATGTTTCTGGAATGAGCTTCATTTACTACATCATATCCTAACTGTCCTTTATAGCCTGTTACTAATAATTTCATATACGTCTCCTTTTTGATCAATACATCATTTTCTGACAATATTTCTTTAACTTTTCATATTATAGTCAAAACATCCCCATTAGGCAAATACAGGATATTATTCACCTGTCGGTTCTGTTACCGGTGCCGGGTCAACAACCGGCTCCGGGATTACCACATCTGTACCTCCGGTATCCGTGCCACCTGTATCCACAGGAGGATCTACAGTGCCCGGATCCACAACTATCGGTTCACTTACCGGTGCCTCAACCGGATTGGATACAGGCACCTCTTCGGTATAGTTATAGTAATAATAATTATTGTAGTAATAATTCGGATAATACGGTACCTGATACGAATCAAGGGTGGTATCCTCAAAATAGGTACCCTCATCCACTACGGCTGCATCTTCTTCTGTTGGCAGCGGAATGGAATCCACCTTCTTATTTTTGGATGCGGTTAAATAAAGCGTTACCTTCTTGACAAACTCTTCTTTCTCTTTGGAATCTAATACTGATATCTTTCCATCTCTTGTAGAAATCGCATTAAAAGGATCATAGAACGTTGTCGCAAATAAATTATCCTTATTCTGTTTCCCAAACAAGGAATTTCCTAAGAAGAAGTTAGGAGCGCTGATATCCAGATAATCTAATAAGGTGGGCGCAAAATTAATGGAGTTTCTGCCATCTACGTCAATTGTGTCCGGCGTTATGCCTTTGTAGTAAAAGTACAAAATAATTTCACCGACATCCGAGTGATATCTTTCTACATCCGGAAACGAGTTTTTAAAAGCCTGGTCAACATAAGTACAGTGATCGGCAGTAAAGATCAAAATGGTATTATCTGCCAGCGGGCTGTTTTCAAATTTTTCCAGAAATTCACCGAATTGATAATCCATGTTGTAGAACTTATTCAGTTCTGCGTCCTTACCATCGTCAAATTTTTCATCCGGACTGTCCAGCGAGACATGGGTTCCAAAGGTATAGATTGAAGTAAAAAACGGTTCATGTAAAGCATTCATTTCCGTGCATGTTTCCCACAGAAGCTCATAGGCACTCTTATCAGATAAAGTCTTTTCTCTGGCGGTTGCCTTCGCTTCATCCGTAATCAGATAATCAAAGCCAAAGGATGTCAAATATGTCGTAAATTCTTCATTATCCGGTTCGGTATTAATAAAAGCTGTATTATATCCTTTAGCTGAAAAAATATCTTGAAGCGCAATCAAATTATTGGAGTCGGAATTATTGAGCTGATAACCGGAATACAGCTGCCCGATTAAGCCGCGGTATGTCGCAAAGGTATGGTTGTAGTAATTCTCAAAAGAAAGTGCCCGCTTCGAAAACTTTTGAAGATTCGGTGTAATGTTTCTTTCATCTTCTACGACAGATTTAGATAAGCCTTCCGTAAAAATTAAGATCACATTGGGCTTTTCCGGAAGGCCGGATGGTTTAGAAATCTCATCCTCTATACTCTCTTTATAGAATTCCGGAGCGATATCGCGAACTTCACCGTCCATGGTATCAACGGAATTCACTGTTTCCTGCAGCTGGTTATAATCCTTAGACTGTCCGATCAATGAAAACAATGAATAGATTGTATTATGCGGCCAGCCGATACAGGAAATCGAGATTAAAGATAATACGGGAATGATCACAAGAAGTCTTTTTTCCCAAAGCTTAGGAATCTCAATTTTGGTGATAGGTAAAAAAGAGAAAAGGATGACTGCTAGAATGCCGATCCCATAAACCAGAAAGTTTGCCGAAATGTCTCTTAAGGAAGAAATGTTGGTCAACATCATCATGGAGATATACGTACCGCCAAAATACATCACCAGCATTTGCGTATTAAACAGGAAAAAGAAAACGGAAGATAATACATACACAATGATCTGTCTTCGCTTATTATCATTCAAGAAATGATTGCTGAGGATAAATACCGCCAACAGCTCCAAAATACCATCAAGCATGATGAAAACATCCTTACATGTAGAATATGCAAGTAATGTCGCAAGACTAGAAAATGCGTATTTGGCAGCCGTTAAATGGGTCCTTTTTATGTGCATATATGATCTTCCCTCTGTTTTTTACCGTATTTACGAAAAGGAAAGAGCTTTACGCTCTTCCTTTTTCAACATACATTTTATCAAAATAATTTTTATATTCACCGGAAATAATATTTTCCCACCATTCTTTGTTGTCAAGATACCATTGGATAGTCATAGGAATACCGGTATCAAAGGTATATTTCGGCTTCCATCCAAGTTCGGTTTCCAATTTGGTAGGATCAATCGCGTAGCGCATATCATGTCCCTTACGGTCGGTGACAAAAGTAATTAAGTCTTCGGATTTGCCTAAGGCATGTAATACCGTCTTAACAACTTCTAAATTGGTTCTTTCATTATGTCCACCGACATTGTACACTTCACCGACACGACCGTATCTTACAATCAAATCAATCGCAACACAATGGTCATATACATGCAGCCAGTCACGTACATTTTCACCCGTTCCGTATACCGGAATGGTTTCATCGTTTAATGCTCGCGAAATAATTAACGGAATTAGCTTTTCCGGGAAGTGGTATGGTCCATAGTTATTGGAGCAGCGGCTGATGGTAACAGGAAGACCATATGTACGGTGATAAGCCAATACAAACAAGTCGGCAGCTGCCTTGGCGCTGGAATATGGACTGGATGTATGTAATGGTGTTTCTTCGGTGAAGAATAAATCCGGACGGTCTAAAGGAAGATCACCGTACACTTCATCGGTCGATACCTGGTGATAACGCTTAATGCCGTATTTTACACACGCATCCAAAAGTGTTGTGGTTCCCATTACATTTGTCTTTACGAAGATTTCCGGATCTTCAATACTGCGATCTACATGGGATTCAGCCGCAAAGTTGACTACCACATCAAAGTGTTCCTTTTCAAATAAGTCAAAGATGAATTCACGGTCGGCAATATCACCCTTAACGAATTTATAGTTTGGCTTGTCTTCTACCGGTTTGCAGGTTTCTAAGTTTCCGGCATAGGTTAACTTATCCAGGTTGACAATCATGTCTTCCGGATATTTATTCACCATATAGTGTACAAAGTTGCCGCCGATAAAGCCGGCACCGCCTGTTACTAAAAATTTCATATTACTTCATCTCCTCATATACAAATTGATTGTTGGATTCTTCCAAAGTCGGACCGATCTTGTCCTTTTCGGATAATACCGGTTCAATTCCGTTTAATAAAGAACCCCAGTCTACATTGCAGGTTGGATCATCATAGCGCATACCGCCTTCCGATTCTTTGTTGTAGACATTATCCACCTTGTAGCGGAATTCTACGTCCGGTGTAAGGGTTAAAAAGCCATGCGCAAAGCCTCTTGGGATAAAGAATTGGCGATGGTTTTCAGCGCTTAATTCTACCGATACCCATTTACCGTAGGTCGGTGAGCCTTTACGGATATCAACCGCTACATCGATTACGGTTCCCTTTGTGCAGGATACTAACTTTGCCTGGGCATACGGCGGATTTTGCCAATGCAGACCTCTAAGTGTTCCGACTTGGGCACTGAAGGACATATTGTCCTGGACAAATTCCGTTGTGATTCCCATCTTTTCATATTTGGGTTTATTATACGTTTCCGTAAAATAACCCCGGTGATCACCGAATACATCGGTATCGATAATTAAAACACCATCAATTTCTGTCTTTGTTACCTTCATTAACTATTTCTCCTTGATATACTTGCGGTTAAGGATTTTCTTTAAGTAATCACCATATTGGTTTTTCTTATAAATCTCGTAAATATCCTCAAGCTGTTTACGAGTAATCCATCCGTTATTGTACGCAATTTCTTCCAAACATGCAATTTTACGATGCTGATGTTCTTCAATTGTCTTTACGAAAATGGTTGCGTCCACTAAAGATTCATGAGTTCCCGTATCTAACCAGGTAAATCCATCACCGAGTAATGTGACACGTAATTGATTTTTTTCTAAATAAATTTTATTTAAATCGGTGATTTCCAATTCTCCGCGGGCACTCGGTTTTAAGTTTTTTGCATATTCTACAACAGTATTGTCATAGAAATAAAGTCCGGTCACCGCATAGTTTGATTTTGGATGTTTTGGTTTTTCTTCCAAAGAGATTGCCTTTTGGTTTTCATCGAATTCCACAACGCCGAAACGTTCCGGGTCTTCTACATAATACCCAAATACGGTAGCACCGCTTTTCTGGGCAGCTGCTTCACGAAGACGCTTACCTAAACCATGACCATGGAAAATATTATCGCCTAAGACCATCGCAACCGAATCATCTCCGATAAAATCGGCACCTAAAATAAATGCCTGAGCAAGTCCATCCGGAGATGGCTGTACGACATAAGACAAATTCACGCCGAATTGATGACCGTCGCCTAATAATTCTTCAAAGCGTGGTGTATCATCCGGTGTAGAAATAATTAAAATATCGCGAATGCCTGCCAACATTAAAATAGACATTGGATAATAAATCATCGGTTTGTCATAGATTGGCAAAAGCTGCTTACTTGTTACTTTTGTGAGCGGATATAGACGGGTTCCGCTTCCCCCTGCTAAGATAATACCCTTCATAGAGATTCCTCCTCATTAAATAAATATTAAACCCTTACGTTACGTAAGGGTCAAGTATTATTCTTCATTTGATGAAAGATATTCGATTTTATAGATGGTAATACCGTCTTCTTCATAGATCGGATCCAAATGAATGTATCCGTTATTTTCATTATAGGTAAAGTCGGACATTGCGAACATATAATCCGCATCTGTCTTTTGGACATCTTTATAAGACAAATGTAAGTTCATATAATCCTGCTGTATTAAGTCAAAGCTGGTATCTTCATCCGTTAAAAGTAAGCGAACATGTGCATACCGATTATATACTTCTTCGTATTTTCCTTCCGGATCCAGGCTCTCCCATAATTCCAAATTCGGATAGGTATTTACCGAATCCACAGTCGATGCCCCGCTGGACACACAATAAGAGGTTATGATTGGATTTTCTCCGGATGTGATCCATTTGGCATCCTTCTGGTCTTCATCAATTTTCTGTATTTCAAAGTAAGCCGGTTTGGCCGTGATAGAAGATAATCCTGCAGAAACCGGACGTACCAGTAATCCTGTACCCAGTGAATAAATAGCCAACAAAGCTACATAAGCAGCCTTCCATTTATCCGAAAGTCTTGCGATAAGTCCATACGAGAAGACCACAAACACAATAAACGCAAATCCAAGCAGAACATATTTTACCCACGGTAAGCCTTCCACAGCCAGATAATCCGGATATGCCGTATACGGATAATAAAATGCCAGGGCTGTGTTGGCTACCGCTAAAATGATCGCAAAAATTTTATGAATCTGTACCGTTTCACGATACCTTGACAATAAAAGTACGATAAGAATAACCTGTATAAAGCCGACAATATCGACCATACGCTCCGGCTGTGATTCAAAGAACAGCGTTATCGCTGACAGCCATTTTGGAAAACCGACGGAAACAAAAACAATCATCGGAATTTCAATGAGAATGAGTGCAGCTGTTAAAAAGTCCTTTTTCTTATCCTTAAACCAACAGTAAGTGGCCGCTATACTGGCAAGTGGGAATAAGGACATAAACGTTGCCGGCTCACATGGATTGCCAAAATCCTTTACCGGGAAATACGGTGCATAAACATAGTAGAAAAGCTTACGGATCCACATTTGTCCACCTGTTTCAAAGCGTTTTCCCGGATAAACCGTTTCGGAAATAGCCTTGATATAATCCAATATCGAATAAAAGTACAAACCGATTAGACCGATACATATAACCAAAGACACGGCCAAAATAAGCCAGTCATACCAGTGAAATGCCTTGATATCCGACCAATTATCTACAATCAGCCAAATTCCTAAGACAAGAAACACAAAGCCTAACGGCACCTGCCAAGCTGGGTAAAGCGGTGTCACAAATAAGCCGAAGCTGATTGCCGTTAAAAATCCAAGAGCACATTTTTTCCATATCTTATCGGAATGGATAAAATGATATAAGCAGGCAATAGTTCCCGGTCCTCCGATGTAGAACATTGAAGGAGACCACCATTGATAAAAGGCAGAAAATATCACAAGACATGCTCCGGTAAAGGCTACCCCTTTATTCTTGGAAATGATATAGAACATCTCCAGGCAGGCCATAAATCCAAGCACAATCGGTGCATACCAGCAGAAGCTGAAGGCATATTCTGTCGGTAAAATTAAATACGCAAATTCCCATGGTGCTCTGACCAGTGTGGCCAGCCCGCCATAGACACCGTTTAAAATATTTAGTGTATTGGTACCGCGAAGAATATTGTTGTACATACTGAACGGATGCGGTCCATAGGTAGAAGCCAAAACCGATGGTGTATCTACAATAAACTCATCCGAGCGAATCGGGCGATACTCACCAAACAAGGTTCTGCCAAACCCGGAGCCGGAATGCGGCTGTATCACATCCGCATAATATCCGATGGAATCACCGTGTAAGCGCAACGCCGTTGTGAATGCCAGAAACAAAACGACTAACAGCCAGCGATGATCAAACATCCAGGTATACATCTTTTTGATGTCAAGAATAAAATGCAAGCCCGCAAAAAAGATGATTGGAGTAAGTATAATGGTCCGATAAAGGAAAATCATCATATATTCGCCATCCTGAATCACGGTTGTGGCATATATCTTAGAAAAAAGATAGGAAGCTGCACATCCGCAAAGCACGGATAAGACAAGATTTAATAATAACTCTAAAAATAATCTGGATTTCTTTTTCTCCATATCGTACTCCTATCTATTCGCAATAAATAAACCGGCGTCCTTCGTGATATGAAAGGACCCGTGTTTTTGTATTTCACTTTCTACATATGTTTTAAATTCGGATAACCGCGTATTCAATATTTCATATTGGTTGCCATGACAGCTGAGAATATAGTCAATCAACGGCTGTGCTTTATCCACTTCTAAGGCATCTTCGTATCGTACAAGGGTTACATCCGAAAAATACTCTTTCAAAATAGCTGCACCGTTCTCTAAACCAAAGACTCGATATAACTGTGATTTAGAAAGCTCGATCCGGGAATCAAACCCCTTTACAAGTGCAGTGATTTCCTCCATATGATGAGCTCCGTATGTACTGGCATACAAGACTCCGGAATGATTCAATACCCGCGATATCTCTTTAATTGCCTGATGAATGTCTTTGGCATAGAACAAAACATGGTTGGCAACTACCGCATCAAAATAATCATTTCGAAAGGGAAGATTTTCCTGATCCGCCGCAATACAGTTAAAATCTTTACCCATCTTTTTACGAACTTCTTCGATCATTCCTTCGGAAAGATCGGTTAAGAAGATCTCCCGATTGGTCAAGTCAATATGAATGGAGTTCCATAAATCTCCGGTACCGCAGCCAACCTCTAATAAACGGTTGATCTTAGAAAAATCAATCTGTTGGGCAAGCCATCCAAACCACCCTTTTGGATTTGTCGAATAAGTCTTGTGTAATGAAATACGGAAGTTTAAATTCTTCGCATTTTTATAGTGCTCGATAATTCCTTCATGACTGGCCGATGTTTTTAAAAGTGAAATAATGGTATCCCAATTCACTTCTCCGTTTTTGGAAGAGGCTACACAGCTTTCCATCAACTCTTTCTGATATTGAAGATGGGTAATCTGTGAGTTCACCAGTTCAATCTGCATCTGTAAACTTTCATCAATATCCTGCTTCTCCATCACGATGGGAAAGATTTCCTCAATTGAAAATCCCATTTGACGAAGGGACAGTATCTTCTGCAGATCAATTAAATTCAATTCGGTATACTGGCGGTATCCGTTTTCCTTCACATACGATGGTTTTAACAAGCCGACTTTATCATAATAGCGAATCGTACGCTCACTGACGCCTGCTAACTTGGCAAGAGCTCCTGTTGTATATAATTTCATATTTAATCTTCCCGCAGGGAGAAATCATTCTTAACTTTTGTCAAATTTGGATTATAGTATGGATCACCATGGGCAAGGATATCGCCCCATCGCTTCGAGAACCTGTCAATCTCCGCATTAAACCGCTTAACCTTTTCCGGTGTGTTTTCAAGTCCTCTTGATTTGGATTCAAAATGATACAGCTGACAATCGGCCGCAAACACAATCAGATAGCCGGCCTCACGCACCCGCAAACAGAAATCCACATCATTAAAGGCTACCCGATATCCCGGATCAAGTCCACCTAATTGATTGTAGATAGATGCTTTAACCATCATGCAGGCAGCTGTGACCGCATTTAAGTCGCTCGATAAAATCAACCTGCCGAAATAACCTTCGTGTTTACGTGAGAAATTTGTAAAGGCATGACCGGCAATACCTCCGATTCCGATGATGACACCTCCATGCTGGATGGTATCATCCGGATAGAATAATTTAGCACCGACAGCTCCCACATCATCACGCATACAGAAACCTAACATAATTTCCATCCATGATGGTTCAATAACCTCAGTATCATTATTAAGCAGCAGATAATACTCACCGCTGGCAAAAGAAGCACCATAGTTATTGATGGCGGAATAATTGAATTCATCCTTCCAATAGACAATCTTAATATTGGAATAGGTTTCTGCCAATTCCTTATAATACGCAAATGTTTCTTCGTTTTTACTGTTATTTTCGATTACGATAATTTCATAATTATCATAGGTAGATTTCATTTCCACAGAATCGATGCAGCGTTTTAAATCATCGATGTGATCCATTGTAGGAATCAAAATAGAAACCTTTGGATGACTGTGGAGATGATAAATCGAATGATAGAATCCCGGTACCGGTAAATCTTCAACCGTAGCATCCACATGATTTCTTTCATGATGAGCCTCGATTGCTTTTCTTCCGGCATCAAAAGCATACCGCTTACTTTCAGGGTTGCTGGCGGTGGAATTTTCATGAATTCGCCAATGATAAAGCACACGCGGAATATGATATATTTCTTCCGGTTTAAGCATATCCATTAAACGCAGCACAAAATCAAAATCCTGAGCTCCGTCAAATTCAGAACGCAAGCCGCCTAACTCTCTGACTAAATCGGCCTTTACAAATAATAAATGGCAGATATAGTTATTACCCCGCAGCAGATCCGGATTAAAATCCGATTTGAAATGCGGGTCAAAGCGAAGCGTACCGTTTGAGTTGATTTTATCCTCATCGGAATAAATCATCTTAACGTCCGGATGTTCATTGAGCACCTTGACAAATTCATACAATGCATCCGGTGTAACCGTATCATCGTGATCATACAATCCGATAAAATCGCCGGTTGCCAATTTGATGGCCTCATTCATGTTACCGGCAATGCCGTAGTTTTTATCGAGTGAAACCGTTTTGATCCGTTCATCCTGATAATGTTCATGGATATAATCCAATACAGTAGAAGTGGAACTTCCATCCGCAATGCACAACTCCCAATTGGCATAGGATTGGTTTACAACGGAATCTATCATATCTTTTAAAAGAATCACCGGCGTATTAAATGTTGCCACAATAAAACTCATTTTAGGAGCATAGTCAAACACATGCTTCGATTGTTCAAGAAGCTGGGCTTCGGTGGCATCGCGGCGCTTTGCCCAATTATTGTAGTCAAAAGCTTCCGGTCCTTCTCCTTTAAATACTTTCTTTAAAAATTGTTTAGGGCCGTTATCCTTTAAATACTGAATTCCTTTGGTGATTAACTCGCCATTGATTTCACTGAAATAACGATACCATTTCACTTTATCGCCGGCTAATGAACTGTCATTGACATCAATACTGAGTCGATGTTTGTCATTATAGAAGGTAACATAATACGGGCCTTCATTCTCTTCAATAAACTCTGTATGAAAACCGCATATTCTTGAGTCTTCGTTGACCAAACCCAATTCAAACAATTCTTTTTGATCGTAGAGGTACAGTGAAGATTCAATCAAATTATGATTATGATCTTCAATGCCGAATTCCAATACCGAACCATCCAAGGCAAAAGCCCATCCATTGACTTCTGTTTTCTTGTTGATATTATCATCCGGACGATAGATCCAGGCTTTGTAACAAATAGGACCTTCTTTCAGCAGTGATTTCAATCTTCTGTTATTGACATGGGTCAATACAGTCTGGTCGCGATGGCAGGAAACCGATAATTCGGCACTATGGATGTCACCATCCATGACTGCAGAAACATAAAAGCCGACATTAATGCCGTTTGTCTGTCCAAGATACCCCTGAACAATATCAATACGATCCATCAATGCGACTTTAAAAGGAACATCATCATTATTTACTTTAACGTGAAAAGAAAGGGGTGCCTGAGAGCTGTGGAAACACCATCCACGAAATAAAATCAGACTTTTCCCCTCATATGTAAAATAATTAATTTCGTCAACATAGTATTCAAAATTGTTTTTCATGATTAAAGCTCCTCGGCAAAACCTCTTTGCAGCTTATTGAATATAAAATGACCGATTACCAGAACAACAAGGGATAAACCGGCTACCCCGGCTAACTGTCCCATATTCGGGATGACGTGATTTAAGAAAATATCACGATAACAGTTTACCAGAACTGATAATGGATTTATTGAAATCAAAGTATGTAAAATACTTCCGGCCGGTACCATCTCCATGCTGTAAAGAATCGGAGTACCGTAAAATGCCATATTTAAAATAAATTGAACAATATATTCAACATCTCTTAAGTACACATTCACAGAACTCAAAATATAGATAATTCCTAAGGATAGTACTGACTGTACTAAAACAACCGGAAGCAGATAGATCAAATGCCATGAAACTCCGGCACCGGTACCGATACAGAAAATTAAAATAATGATACAGGAAATAAAGAAGTTAATAATTCCGCTGATAACCTGTGAGATCAAAAGAATCTGCCTTGGAAAATATACTTTTTTAATGATTCCTGCATTCGCAATCATAGTACCCGTACCGTTATTGACAACCGTGGTGAAAAAGGTCCATGGAATAATACCGGTCACCAGATAACAGAGATAGTTATCAAAGCTGGATGCCCGCATTAAATACGGGAATACGATCCAATAGACCACAACCTGTAATAATGGGTTGATAAAAGACCATAAGATACCTAGAACAGAACCTTTATATTTTCCTCTGATATCCTTTTTAACGCAGGACTTTAATAATTCCCTATAATTGTAAATATCTTTAAATGTCTGCATATTATCACTCCAATAAAAAGTCCGCTTCCACGCTGGAAAGAATGCTGCCATTCGATTCTAAAGAAGCTGAAATACGATGTGCGCCAAGGCCTATTTCATCACATTCCATTTCCTTGATCCATCCTAATGTCTTTGCATCCGCAGTAGGATAGTCCTGCATCTTGGCCTGGTAAACATCAGGTCTAGGCTCCCTTTGAATGCCTTTTACTTCTTTTCCATCAATCTTAACAATCAGCCTCGCATTTTCGTGATCGGAAATAGACCATCCTCTTACCTTAAAGGAATCTTTTCCTTCCATCGGATGGGTCAGCCCCTTCGGTTCATCAATGAAGACCTGACCTCCCGTTCCGCTTTCACCCCGCTCTACGGCTGCTTTTACCTTTTCCTTATGGTCCAGGGTAATCTGTTTCATATATTCATCAATGACATAAGATGGATCACCATCCAGTTTGAATTTTCCTTTATAGATCCAGATGGCACGATGACACATTTCTCTGACTACTTCCATAGTATGGGTAACGATGACAATTGTCTTTCCGCTGTCTCTTAATTCATGCAGCTTGTGGTAGCACTTTTCCTGGAAGTGCTGGTCACCTACGGCAAGAATTTCATCAATCAATAAAATATCCGCATCGACATTGATCGCAACCGAGAAGGCCAGCCGCATATACATTCCGGATGAATACGTTCTCACTTCATTGTCGATAAAATCTCCCAATTCGGAAAATTCAATAATATCATCCATTCTTTCTTCAATTTCTTTTTTATTTAAACCAAAAATAGACGCATTAAAATAAATATTCTCCCGTCCGGTAAAATTAGGATGGAAACCGGCCCCTAACTCTAAAAGAGAAGTCAGCTTTCCCTGGGTTTCAATCGTTCCGGCATTGGGATAATAGATCTTTGTCATCATCTTTAAAAGTGTGGACTTACCCGATCCATTGGTTCCAATCAGAGCTACGGTTTCACCTTTTTTGATGTCAACCGATACATCATCGAGTACCATTTGCAGATGCGAATCGCCTCGGTTCCAATATAATATTTTTTCCTTAATGCTTTGGTTTTTGGCACTTTCTATTTTAAATGTCTTTGTGACATGACGTACTTCTATTGCGTTTTCCGGCTGCATAGCTACCTCCGTTTCAATCTTCTGCCCTTACCTTCTGTCTTACTGCAAAATATACATCCATTACTCTTGCTCTTAGACGCTTGATCTGCTTATAGTAAGGCGTTTTATTCTGGGCAATTAACTTCGTGATATTTCCTTTTGATAAATATTCTATGTGATTTTGATAAAAATCAATCTTGTCTTCATAATCCGGCTGGAATTTTTTTAAGTCCGGATCCACGGATTCGAGTATTTTCAATACATGAATAATGTTTTCGGCAAATAAAGTTCGTATATGAAGACGGTTGGTCTTCACCAAATGTTCGATGCCGCTGAATGTTTCCGGCGGTGTAATGCCGATGGTATTATCCCCATGAATTCGATAATGAAACAGAACCCGGTTGATATAATACATACCATCTCGAGATGCAGCCAGTAAATTAATCAGCCAGTCATGAAACAACTCTTCTGTAAAACATTTTTGAAAAAGTTCAGACATCTCTTTGGTGATGACTAAAGCACATCCCTGAAAGGAATTTTGAATCGTCAACTCTTCAAATGTTATCTTTGTAAGAACGTTTTCGGGTACCTCACGGCGTAAGAAGTTATTATTGGAAAAGCCCTTTAATACTTCAACCTTCTGCGTTTCATCATTTCCATTGATCACATCAAAGGAAGAAGCCAAAGCCATAATATCCGGACGATTTTCCATAATTGACATCATAACTTCCACTTTTTCATCGACCCAGAGATCATCCTGATCACATAAAAAGATGTAGTCACCATGACATAATGAGCAGGCTTTCTTAAAATTCCTTTTATATCCCAAATTTTCTTCGTTTTGGTAAAGAACAATCTCTTTATGTTCTTTTTGCAGCCCTTCTATCAAAGCAGCCGTCCCATCTGTTGAACAGTCATCGACGATGACGATTTCGTCTACCTTACGGGTTTGATGAAAAATAGATTCCAGCTGTTTGGTGATATATTCTTTTCCGTTATAAGATGCCATCGCAACCGATATCATACCTATCCCTCTTTTTCATTCTCATAACCTTCATTATACATACTTTACTTCAAAATACAAAATTCAACTCTTCCGTAAAAAAGAGAATTCAATACGAATTCTCTTAATATTCATCTTCTTCACCTGTATAATTCTCATCCGAGAAATAATAACCTGAGTCTGTATCCTCAGCTGTGCTCTGTTCTGTACCGGTATCGATGCCAGGATCCTCATAGACAGGCTCTTCGCTTTGATCCCATGTACCAACCGGCTCAGTGGTCTCATTGCTGCCAACCTCAGTAGAGGATTTGCCATCGAGTACCGCCTGGATCTTGGCTCGTCCTTCTTCGATATAGGAATCATCGACTACGATAACCGAAGCCTCGGTGCCAAGTGATGCACAATAGAGAAGATCGGAATTTCCTGCCATCGCATAGCCTTCAATAATCCATTCCGGATTAAAGCTGACCTGATAACGCAACAATGCCTTGATCTCATCAGCGGACATGTTGGTTTCAAATGCGCCGGCCAGAGCATCGACAAAGTTACCGAAGTTAATCAACATCGAAGGTGAGATACACTTATCAATCAATGCACGAAGTACCTGCTGCTGGTTTCGAACACGCTGGTTATCTCCATCCAGATATGCTTCACGCTCACGTGAGTAAGCTAAAGCTCTTTCACCATCCAAATGGTTCCATCCTTCTTTAACACCTTCTAAAGAGGCATCCGCTCCGAAGTGTTCCACTGCCATGCCCGGTGCGACCTCGATATCAATGCCGCCTACCGAATCTACGATATTGACAAGACTGGAGAAGTTAACGCGAACATAATAGTTAATTGTTACTCCCATCAATTGTTCGATTGTCTTATCGGTGGTCTCTATACCGTATAGACCGCTGTGTGTAAGCTTATCATATTGGCCGTTTGGACAATAGCCATCATCGGCAGCACACGCAATGGTGGTATAGGTATCACGCGGCATACTGGTCATCAGTACGGTATGGGTAGTCGGATTGATTGTCACCAGCATATTAACATCCGACCTTGCCGTCTCTTCTAATGCTCCATAGGAGTCATTACCACTAACCAAAATAGTAAATGGCTGGGTAATAACACTGCTGACCTTATCGGTATTTTCAAAGACATTTTCTTTTGGTGTATAGTAGATCGATTTATAAATGACATTTGTCTGCTGGTTAAATCCAAAATATGGATCTTCGTATTCGCTGTGAATGATACCTCTAAAGCTCTCATTCAAGAAAATCGCATCCAAATTACCGGCATATAAATCATCTAACATGGTTACCAGATATTCATAATCCTGCTGATCAACGGTAACACCCTGATTCTTTAGATCATCGATACAGTATTGCGTTGCCTCCGAGTCAAGTCCGTAGATGGTTCCTACTTTTTTGCCCTTCAGCTGCTGGATATCGGTAATCGTAGAACCCTGCATCGTAATAACCGATTCGGTATGGGTTACCTGGTCGGTTAAAGATGTAATCATATCAAACATATTGGCAGTTCTATGTACATAATAACCCGCAAAGCCAAACACAATAGTAAATGCAGCCAGTACAAATCCCGCAAAGAATCGGGTAATCTGCCGGCGGCTGGTAAAGTTATATAAGCGGAACAATAAAATTGTCAACGCCAGTAGAATCAGAACAACCGGTATCACATAGTATAACGGGAACACATTTAAATCTAGGATCTGAATCGTTAAAAAGATTATAGCGGCAAGCGCCGTTAATCCAAAGATTGTTCCCCATGGTCCTCTGCGATTCTTTTTTCTTTTCGGCGGTACTGCCTTGGTCTGTGATTTTACCGCATTGGCATGCGTTCTTTGAGAAGGACGCTGCCCTCTTGTATTTTGATTCCTCTGTACATTTGAGGAAGCTTGTCTTCTTCGATTTTGCGTGCTGGAAGATTGTCTTGCACGTCTTACTTGATTATTTGCCATGAACGTATTTTCCCACTAATTAAATGTCGTGTCAATTTAATATTTCCAGAAAACCCGGATGTCCTTCTGGTATTGAACAAATTCCATCTTTAATCGCAGCATATAATAATGATATAAAATACGACGGTTAAGATTGCCGCGATAGAATACATCCACATCTTTACGGTGGATTTGAAACCGTTTTATCGCAGCTTCCAGATTATCATTCATCGTTGATAAATTCTGATGTAAAGTAATATCCATTACCCGCATGGATGCCTTTCGGGTATGCATCGAGCGGATAAAATCATGGTCGACAAAATCTAAAAACATATCTTCGTTATACCGGTAATCTTTAAATAAAGCTAAACGAATGGTCATACCGCTGTTGATGCCGCAAAGTCTGTCCAATGGAATATTCCAGGAATCTTTTTCTTCATGACAGCGGCTGTTATGAATGGATGAAGGTGAAATACGCCTGTCTCCGGCATCGACGATCGGAAGATAAATATCCGCGGTTCCGGATTCTAAATAGGTATACAGTTTTTCAAAATAATCATCCGGAATTTGCGTATCATCATCAAAGATAATCACATATCCTTTCAGCTTCGGATTGACTGATACGATATAGTCCAAAGCCCGATTATAAGCTTTGGCAAGTCCTACATTTCCCCCCATATTGATATAAGTCTGTCCATCTGCTTCTACGGCTTCTTTATTTCCGTAATCCCTTGTGCTGTTGTCACAGACGATGATCTGCAGATCTGGATTCCTTTTTAATGCCCTGTAGGATATCGATTCTGAAATCGGCTGGTTATATACCACCAATATACTATATAGATATTCCATATAATCCCCTCTTTCATCCAAAAAAGTATACCATAAAAATGCCTCCGAATTATGTTTCGAAAGCATTTGGACTTATTTTACAACCGGTTCAAAGAAAGTATCCGGATGTGCCGGGTCAAATATCTCATTGGCCCACATAAGTGTGACCAAATTTTCCGTATCGCTTAAGTTAATGATATTGTGAGTATATCCCGGTAACATATGAACAGCCTGGATCTTTTCTCCACTGACCTCAAATTCAATCACTTCATCGGTTCCGATCTTTCTTTCCTGAATTAAACCGTGACCCGATACGACAATAAAGAATTCCCATTTCGTATTATGCCAGTGCTGACCCTTGGTGATTCCCGGCTTGCTGATATTGACAGAGAACTGACCATGGTCGATGGTCTTAAGAAGTTCGGTAAAACTTCCCCTGTCATCTTCATTCATCTTCAAATCAAAGGCCACCTTCTCCTTTGGAAGATAAGAAAGATACATCGAATACAGTTTCTTTTCAAAGCTGTTTGGGGCAATAGATGGCATGACTAGTGTCTGTGGCTGTTCTTTAAACGAATTCAAACATTCTACGATATAGCCAAGTGTTACCTTATGGGTTACCGGTACATAACAATACTTTCCATCTTCTGTTTCAATTGGATTTAATCCATCATATTCACAACGATGTGGATTTCCTTCCAGGGCATCATACATCTCTTCAATCAGATCTTCTACAAACAATAATTCGAGTTCTACACTTGGATCATTGACCGTAATTGGAAGATCATTGGCAATGTTGTGACAGAAGGTGCCTACTGCCGAATTGTAGTTAGGGCGGATCCACTTACCGGCAAGATTGGGAAAGCGGTATACATATACTTTGGCCCCTGTTTTCTGAGAGTACTCAAAAAATAAATTTTCTCCATCCCGCTTGGACAGGCCATACTCGGATGTGCCAAAGCGTCCTGCCAGGCTTGCCTGGATGGAGCTTGATAACATGACAGGGCATGTATTTCCATATTTCTCCAATGTTTCTAACAATGTTGAGGCAAAGCCGAAATTTCCTTTTTTAAATTCAGCTGGATCTTTCGGGCGGTTGACCCCTGCCAGATTAAACACAAAATCCGCTTTTGAACAATACTCTTCCAACTGGTCTTTTGTATTGTTGATATCATATTCATAAATATCTTCAATGGTGATATCCGGTCTTGTGCGGTTCTTTCCATCACGGATATTCTTTAAATTTTCCACTAGGTTGCGGCCGACAAAGCCGGCTGCTCCGGTTACTAATATTTTCATACGTTCTCCCTATACATCCTTGCGCCAGACCATCTTGTTGACAACGCCGACATAGCTCTGGATGATCTTTACCACCTTGCTCGATACATTGATATCGACATAATCCGGAACCGGTAAAGCGCCTCCGTTTACTTCATCTTTCACCATTTCTACAGCGGTATCCACTGCCTGTAAAAGACCCTTGGTATCAATTCCCGAAAGAATGAAACATGCCTTGTCCAAAGCCTCCGGACGCTCTGTGGATGTGCGGATACACACTGCCGGGATCGGATTTCCAATCGAGGTAAAGAAGCTGCTCTCCTCCGGAAGGGTTCCGCTGTCGGATACCACACAGAAGGCATTCATCTGCAGGCAGTTATAGTCATGGAAGCCAAGCGGCTCATGCTGGATGACACGCGGATCCAGCTTGAATCCAGAAGCCTTCAGGCGCTTTCTGCTTCTTGGATGGCAGGAATAAAGAATTGGCATATCATATTTTTCTGCCATTGTATTGATGGCCGTAAACAGACTGATAAAGTTTTTCTCAGTATCGATATTTTCCTCACGATGCGCAGAAAGTAAGATGTAATTTCTTTTTTCTAAGCCAAGACGATTTAAAATATCTGACTTTTTAATATCTTCTAAGTTATTGGTCAAAACTTCTGCCATAGGACTTCCTGTTACATAGGTCCTTTCCTTTGGCAGGCCGCAATCCGCTAAGTATCTTCTGGCGTGTTCCGAGTACGCTAAGTTCACATCGGATATGATATCCACGATACGGCGGTTTGTCTCTTCGGGAAGACATTCATCCTTGCAGCGGTTTCCTGCCTCCATATGGAAGATTGGGATATGCAGCCTCTTGGCACCGATGACCGATAAGCATGAATTGGTATCACCAAGCACCAGTACTGCCTCCGGCTTTAAGGCCACCATGGCCTTATAAGATAAATCGATGATATTGCCCATCGTCTCACCTAAATCAGAGCCTACCGCATTCAGATATAATTCCGGGTTTTCTAATTTCAGATCCTTAAAGAACACTCCGTTCAGGTTGTAGTCATAGTTTTGACCGGTATGCACTAAGATTGTATCGAAGTATTTACGGCACTTTTTGATTACTGCTGAAAGGCGGATGATCTCAGGCCGTGTACCTACGATGATCATTAATTTGATCTTTCCGTTTTCTTTCCAGTTAGGATATTCCATGATCTTTCCTCCATCTATTAATAATGACGGATTCCCGCAAGTTCCTCTTTGACATAATCCGTAGTCAGTATCTTTTTGACAACTCCATCTACATCTAAGCGCTTGGTGTTGTGGCTGGTATAGCTTTCTTCCGCTTCGGTTTCTACCTTGCCCTGTACAAAGAATTTATCATAGTTCAAGTCACGGTTATCCGCTGCCACTCTAAAGTAGTTGCCCATATCTTCCGAGCGCAGGCGCTCTTCTCTTGTCATTAAAGTTTCATAAAGCTTTTCACCATGACGGGTTCCGATAATCTTGGTTCCGGTATCACCGAACAGTTTCTGAACACCTTTGGCAAGATCACCGATCGTACAGGCATCGGCCTTCTGTATAAATAAATCTCCCGGATTGGCATGATTGAAGGCAAACTTGACTAAATCGACTGCTTCATCCAGATTCATCAAAAAGCGGGTCATATCCGGATTGGTGATTGTGATCGGATTACCTGCATGGATCTGATCAATAAACAATGGGATGACTGAACCTCTCGAACACATTACATTGCCGTATCTTGTACAGCAGATGACCGTATTGGATCTTTCCGC
>OCTX012278553.1_pt1 | contig 23091 bp, 13 predicted proteins | sample 1539691 | NCBI WGS metagenome assembly OCTX01 (sample SAMN02144231, study PRJEB22623) | gut metagenome | biome: sheep rumen | host: Ovis aries | place: New Zealand
AGATAACCGAGGCCCCCTACTATGTGCAGACCGACGCCCGTCTGGCTGCCCCGCTGCTCAGCAATCCGTTCACCCATGGCCAGATTGGCGTGCTGATGCCGAAGGGCCAGGACGACCTGTTGCAGGCGGTGAACACCACCATCCGCCGCATGAAGGCCGACGGCACCCTCCGCCGTCTGCACGAGAAGTACCGCCTGGTGTACATCTACGAATAGTTCTTTTTGCAGAGCCCGATGAATAGAGGGCAGAACACGTAGAGTGCGGCGCACATTTTAACAGGAAATATTTTCCTGTTTCATTCTTTTTCAGTACCTTTGCGCACTGAAAACAAAGGTATGAACATGAAAAAGAATAACTACATCTACTACCCCCAACTGAGGTTCGTACTCGTCAGTCTGTTGCTGCTGTGCCTGTCGCAGCGCGCCACCGCTGACGATTTCACTCATAACGCCGCCAACTACATGGCCTACCAGACCGGTGTCGATGCCGTGAAGTTCACCCTGCCCACGGGCAATCTCTACCGCACCAACGACGGTGTGCAGGAAGGCCACGTATGGGTGACCGTCGACGACGGTTCCGAGCAGTTGCTCTTCGACTGGTCGTGCTCCGACTACCACAATGTGGACAAGGGCTGCAAGATCAAGGCCTTCCAGGACGGCCGCTTCCAGTTGCAGGGCAAAGTGAAGGGCGGCACGAAATCGTTCCACAACAGCAACGGCGAGGTGAGTTACGTGCTGGACCACGACGACAACAACACCGACCACTACACCACCACCGTGGTGTGGACGCTGCCCTCGGACCTGCGGGGCCGCAAACTGAAGTTCTACGTCTGGGCCCACATCAACTGGGCCGCCGCCGGCGACTGGCATGTGCCCAGTGCCAGCAACCACAAACTGCTGCTGGAATGGAACACCCCCGAGAACCCGGCGAGCACCGTGACCCTCTTCGAACCGATGCTGTCGTACGACCGCGTACAAATCAACAAGGTGATGCTGTCCTACAGCGTGCAGGCCAAGAGCATCAAGACGCTGACGCTCCACTACACCAACGCCCTGACCGGCAAGACACACACCCAGAACATCACCTCGAAAAACCTGGCCGGCATGGTATACCTGCCCGCCGACACCCCGTGGCGCGACGTCTACCTGACGGCCAAGATCATCAACACCGAGGGCAAGGAGGTGGACGACCTCTTACAGTCGAACACGGTGGCCACGAAGATGCTCCACCATCCGCGCAACCTCAGCGTCACGGCCACCGCCGACGGCAAGGCCATACTGACCTGGAAGGTAGACAACCCCGACGAGGAGGACATCGACCAGAACGGCCTGTTTGAGATACAGCGCAACGTCAGCGGCACCGACGACGACAGCGACGGCAACTGGCGCACCATCTCGATGGACATCGCTATGGAGCAGGGCCAGAAGTCGTACACCTATACCGACGCTACGCTGCTCGACGAATACACCGGCCAGCCCGTGGCCTACCGCATCCGCCGGTCGGCCGCTACCACCTGGTCGTGGGCCAACGGCGACGGCCACGACAACTACCAGATGCCGTGGCGCTTCATGCTGCCGTCGATAACGCAGGCCACCGCCGAGCGCTCATCGGTGTGGAACGACGACCACCACCTGGTGCAGTTCACCTTCCAGCAGAAGAAGATGGCCGACTACGACTCGAAGGGCCGCTACATAGTGCGCAACGACAGCGACTTGGTTCATCTGCGCCAACTCGTCAGCGAGAAGAAGCAGATCTACCAGCACGCCGTGTTCCTGCTGAGCAGCAGCGACGACTGGGAGCGGCTGGCCGAAGTGGTGAAGAGCGGCGCCGACAATCTGGACGTGCTCATGGTGAGCGACATCGACCTGACCGACAGCAAGGTGATGCTGGGCAAGGGCGGCGGGGCCTTCACCGGCACCTTCGACGGCAACGGCCACACGCTGACCATCAACTACACCAGCGACGATGACAGTGCAGCCCCCTTCGCCTGTTTAGGTTCTGCCACCATCAAAAACCTGCGCGTCAACGGCAACATCACCTCGTCGGGCCGCTATGCCGCCGGCATCGTAGGCAGCGTGACAGCGGGCAACAACAGCATCGAACTGGACAACTGCTGGTCGACGGTCACCATCGAGAGCACCCACAAGGGGGCTGCCATGAACGGCGGTATCCTAGGCGACGGCCATACCGGCAAGGTGGTCATGAACAACTGCTACTTCGACGGCGACCTCATGGGCGACAGTTGCCACACCAACGGCGGCCTCATCGGCGATGTCGCCGGTGCCAATGTCACGCTGAACAAGTGTCTGTTTGCACCGGGCGAGATTACCACCGGCACCACCGACTGTCAGACCTTCGGCTACAAGAGCAGCCAGTACGGCACGCTGACCCTCAACAACTGCTACTACACTCGTCCCTACGGTGCCTTCGCCGATGGCGGCACCTCGTATCTGGTCATCTGGAACACCAACAACTGGGACGAGTTTGCCCGGCTGGTGGCACAGGACACACCCAACGTGAACGCCATCCTCACCACCGACATCACCGTCAGCGACATGGTGGCGGGCACGTTCAAGGGCATCCTCGACGGCAACGGCCACACGCTGACGCTCGTCATCGACGGCAATTCCAACTCGACCACGGCTGCGGCCCTGTTCCACGAACTGGGCGGAGCCACCGTCAAGAACCTCACCCTGCAGGGCTCGGTGAAGGGCGGCCTACATTCGGCAGCCCTGACCGCCTTCTGTACCGACAATACAACCAACTATATAAATAATGTACGCGCGAAGGTCGACATCACCACCGGTGCCACCCATGCCGGCGGCCTCATCGGCCACGGCCAAAGGGCCAACAACAAGGTCAGCGACTGTCTGTTCGACGGCTCCATCACCACCACGGGCAACGGCCAGTATGCCGGTGCCATCATCGGTTGGGAGCAGGGCGGCACCGTGAACGCCGTGACCAACTGCTTGGAGCGAGGCACCTACAAAGGCTTCGCCAACACCAGCATGAACTTCGTCGTACCGGGAACGGCCTACGGCAATACCCCAGAGAACAACCACAACAACTATAGCGCCAACGGCTTCGGAATTGCCATCTCCGCCGCCGGCATGGGCAACGAAGCCCTGCAGCAGGCACTGGGCAACCAGTGGAAAGTGGCCGACGGACAGGTAGTGCCCGTCACGACCGTGAAAGACATCACCGACCCGCAGGGCGGCACCTGCATCGCCAGATTCACCGAACAAGAGATGGTGAAGGCATTCAACGACGCCAACTGGCAGGTCATCGACGAGAGCCCCTACCTGGTCTACAAGTCAGCCACCCACGAGGCCTACGACGTGATGACCTGGGACCCGAGGGCCCGGCTGATGCTGGCCCTCAACATGAAGGGCGAGGGCGGCACGGAGCGCAAACTGGTAGACATCACCGAGAACGATTCGGTTATGAAGAGCCACCGGTTCACCTACGAACTGCCCCGCAAGTGTGTCGACTACTCGTTCGACCTCATCATCCGCCGCGCCAACTCGAAACTGAAGATTGCCGACACCGATGCCGACACCCTGCTGGCGGCCGCCGTCGCCAGTCCCAAGGAGGATAAGTTCCGCTTCGTCGACAACGACCGCATCATATCATTCAAGGCGACGAAGAAGCAGAGCAGCGTGGAACTGGTGTGGCAGACCTCGGGCGGCGAGCGCGACTACTTCCGGCTGCTGCGCCGCCAGCACAGCAGCAACGGCAACGCCCAGTGGACCGACACCATCGCCACCAACCTGACACAGATGGTCTACGAGGACAAGACGGTGCTCGTACAGCAGGCCTACGACTACCTGGTAGAGAGCGTCTACCAGTGTGAGGGCACCATCGTATCGCAAATGACGTGCTCCGGCGAGTGTGAGCCCACCGGCATGGTGAGCGGCTATGTGCGGATGGCCGACGGCACCGCCATGGGCGGCGTCACCGTGGAGTGCCGTCCCGACGGCACCATCCCCGGTGCCAGCGCGACCTATACCACCACGACCGACGAGACCGGCTACTACGAATTCAGCAAACTGCCCTTCCAGGGCAGCGGCAAATATCGCATCACAGCCGTCAGCAGCGGCGTCGGCGGCACCTACACCGCTCCCAACGAGGGCGGCATCGTGGCGTTCAGTGCCAACTCGAACTGGACGCAGAACTTCAACTTCTTCATGGACACCTACTTCGTCTACTCGGGCCACGTGTACTACCGCGACAGCAGCATACCGGTGGCCGGCGTACAGTTTGAACTGGACGGAAACGTGATGCACGATGCCAGCCAGAACCCCATCGAGACCGACACCCAGGGTGCCTTCGCGCTGAGCATCCCCCGAGGCCAGCACCGGGTGAAGGCCGTGAAGCAAGGCCACCGCTTCGCCGACGGCGGCTTCCTGGTCAACGAAGATGCTGCCAGCGACAAGACGCTCTACAACTTCACCAAGAACGTAACGGCCATCGTCTGGGACTCTACCACCGTGGTGCTCCGAGGCCGCGTGGTGGGCGGCGACGTACAGGGCCAGATGCCACTGGGCCGTTCGCAGTCGAAGAACAACCTGGGCGACTCGCTGAAGATTGTCATGCAACTGGAGGGCGACGATGCCTCGTACCTCATCCGCAAGCAGAACGACGAGAGCGTGCGCTCGGCTTCCTATCAGGTGGGCTTCGGCATCAAGAATGCCAAGGGTGCCTACAGCGACACCTGTCAGGTGGACGTCACCCGCCACAGTCTGACCATCCGTCCCGACAAGAAGACGGGCGAATACGAACTGCGCCTGCACCCCGCCAAGTACAAGGTCACCGAGGTGTCGGCACAGGGCTACGCCACCCTCTTCCAGCAGGGCAAGGTGGGCGAGACCCTCGACCTGGCGTTCAAGTCTGACGGCGACACCTGCGAATACAGCCGCATCTACCACGCCATGCCCGACGTGGAGGTGACACAGTTCAACCCCGGCGGCGAGAAATTCTTCGGCATCAAGCAGATGAAGAGTGCCGACAACCTAGGCAACGAAGCCACGATGAACCTCTTCTACTGGAAGAAGACCAGCGCCACCGACAGCATAGGTGTCTACGCCTTCGGCCACCCCGTGTTCATGGCCGGCTCAATCTACGGATGGATGCTGCAGGCCTGCGAGAAATACTACTGGAACAACCATGCCAACGGTCTGGTGGACATCGTCAAACTCAACAAGGGAACAGTCAAAATCAAAAACTACCTGGTAGGCACCGACAACAGCCAAATGTCGACCGAACTGGAACTCGACGAGAACGGCGGTGCATCGTACATCTTCACCCCGCAGAACACCACCTTCACCATGGAGAACGACATGGCACTGAAGACCGTCGACATCACCCTGCTCTACGACGGCACCTACTACGACATCAAACCCTTCGGCGGCCAGATGCTGAAAGGCTTCGTCATGGCCACCAAGCCCAAAGCCAACGGACGCAAGTCGACGGTGGCCGGCAAACCCCTGCTCTTCGACATCCTGCGCGACCCGCCAGGCAGCGGCAGTTCGGCCTACATCGAAGAGGGCTCGACGCTCTCCTACGGCTACTCGGCCGACATCAACGGCACGCTGGGCTTCGGTCTGACCAAGACCACCACCACCGGTGCCAATATCTACCACGGACTGGTGACCGCCCCCAACGGCTTGGGCGAAGAAGGCGGCACCATAAACTATCCGAAGACCGACACCAACTTCAGTTTCAAGGTGTCGACCACGTTCGGCTTCGGATGGGTCTATAACTACAGCCTCAATGTCAACGAGCGCATTCAGACCCAGACAGGACCTTACTGGCGAGGTTCCGATGCCGACCTCTTCATCGGCACTACGGGCAGCGTCATCCTGCAGGACGCACTGGCCGTTCGCGCCATCCCCGACAGCGTCTACCAGATGCTGAAACTGCACGAGGGCGGCACCTTCGCACTGAAGGATGGCACCAAGGTGAAACTGCCCATCGGCACGACGAAGGTGCTGGCCACCGGCACTGACAACACCGGCAAACCTATCTATCTGGTGCGCGACGAGGTGCTGCAGGCATCGCCGGTGGTCAACTCGACGTTCATCCATTCGCAGAAATACATCGAGGACGAACTGCTGCCCAACCTCTTCAAGATGCGCAATGCGCTGCTGCTGCCCAAGACCACCACACAGGTTGCCGCCAAGGCACTGGCCAACCGTCAGGGCTTCCCCGCCTACATCAGTCATGTGGACGCTGACGATGATAAATTCGGCATCGACTACGAGGTGGTCTATCCTGACAACGGACTGACCAGCGACAGCATAGCCGCCCTCAACCAGCAGGCACTGACCTGGGCCGGATTCCTGGCCCGCAACGAAGAGGAGAAACTCTCCATACAGCCCAGCAACCTGGTGAAGCGCTACGACTTCGACGGCGGCGCATCGTCCATCCAGTACGGCGAGTCGTTCTCTACCAGCGAGAGCCTGTCGCGCTATATCCGCTACCCCATGCTCAACGGATTCGGCGATGTCATCACCAGCGGTGTCGGCGCACTGGCTTCCGTCTTCAAGAACTTGGATAAACTGCTGACGATAAAGGATCAGGGTGTCGTCACCGCCAACCCTGCCTACAGTTACTACGATCCCGACGACGGCAATCTGGACCGTATCACCGTCGACGTGCTCGGCGAGAAGATGACCATCAAATTGCAACCCATCGTCAGCGGTGCCTTCAACGACAAATACAGCAGCACCGAAAGCCACTCGAAGAAGGTAGGCTTCACGCTGTCCACCGGCAAACTGTCGAGCATGACGGTCGACGTCTACCGCACCGCCACAGAGTACACCATCAGCAAGAACACCAATGCCTTCTACAACCTGACACTCGACATGCTCAACAATGTGCGCAACGGCAAACTGGGCTACACCGAACTGACCTACGCCAGACCCGGCACGCCGGTCTACTCCAACTTCGTCTACCGCACCATCGGCGGTCTGACCGGCGGTCCCTACGAGGGTGAACGACTGACCAAGTGGTATCAGCCGGGCACCGTGATCGACGTGGCCACCGTGCCCACCAACCTGCCCCGCATCTGGATTGACGAACCGGTGAAGAGCAACGTGCCCTTCGACGAGCCGGCACGCTTCGTGGTCCACTTCACCAACGAGACCGACTATCCCAACCGGACCGCCCTCTCATTCAACTATAGCCTGCAGAACAGCAGCAACCCCAACGGTGCCACCGTCATCGTCGACGGCCGTCCGCTGAACAGCACCGGCGAGTCGCTATGGATGTCGCCGGCCGTGGGCAGCGACGGTAAACGACTGGTGGTCACCAAGGAGATACAGGTCTACCCCAGCAAGGCCTACGACTATGAGAACCTGACCATCAGAATGGAAGACCCCGACGACCCCTTCTGTTTCGCCACGGCCACATTCTCGGCCCACTTCATACCCTCGGCGGGCAAGGTGAACATCAGCAGTCCAGGCAACAACTGGGTAGTCAACACCGAGAGCCCCTACGACACCAAGCGCAAGGCCTGGTATATGCCGGTGCGCATCGACGGCTTCGACGTGAACTATCCCAACTTCGACCATATAGAACTGCAGTATAAACTCAGCACACAGGGCGAGAAAGACTGGGTGAACGTGTGCTCATACTATGCCGACGACGACCTGAGGATGAAGGCCAGCGGCGTGACCGACACCATACCGGCCAGCGGCATCATCACCGCCGCCTTCTATGGCGAGGCCGACCCCGTGGAACAGCGATACGACATCCGGGCCGTCAACTACTGCCGCCATGCCGGAGGCTATCTGACACGCTCGTCGGACATCCTCAGCGGCATGAAGGACACACGCCGGCCGGAACCCTTCGGCACACCGGAACCCGCCAACGGCATCCTGGGCATCGGCGACGACCTCAAGATAAGATTCTCTGAGGAGATTGCCGGCAACTATCTGCGCGACATCAACAACTTCGAGGTGCTCGGCACACCCAACAGCCGCGACATAGCAACATCGACCAGCGTCACCTTCGACGGCAAGAACACCTTCGCCACCACTCAGGCCCGGCGCAACCTGGCCGGCAAGAGTTTCACCGTCGACCTGATGCTGAACCCTGCCACCGACAAGCGTGAGATGACGGTGATGGTGCATGGCGGCGAGGAGAAAGGCATGCGTCTCGGTCTCACGGCCGACCGCAAACTGTTTGCCGTCATCAACGGACAGACCGCCACTTCCGACGTAGCCGTCGCGTTCAACAACATGTTGCACGAAGTGGCCTATGTCATCGACCAGAGCGGTAAGGACATCCACGTCAGTTTCTTCGACGGCAGCAAGGAGATTGGCCACCAGATGCTGATTCCCGGCAAATACGAAGGCTCATCGCCCATCGCCATCGGCACCAACTATACCGAGGAGGAAACATCGTACAAAGGCGACATGCTGGAGTTCCGGCTCTGGAACAGGGCCCTGACCGCCAACGACTTCAACGCCTACGGACAGAAGGCGCTGACCGGCTATGAGAGCGGCCTGCTGGACTACTACCCGATGAACGAGGGACGCGGCGACATGGCCTACGACAAGGCGGCCGGCGGCATGGACCTCTGGCTGATGGGCCACACATGGAAACACCCCGAGGGGCTCTCGCTGAAGATGGACGGCAAGAAGGGACTGCTCCTGGACGGCAAGAAACTCTCACGCTCCAAGGAGAACGACTATACGCTGATGTTCTGGTTCCGCACCACCGACAAGGACGCCACCCTGCTGTCTAACGGCGAGGCCAAGCGCGGCGAGACCGACCAAATCAGCATCGGCATGAAGAACGCAACGCTCTACGTCCGCTCGGCGGGCTACGAGAAACTGCTCACCAAGACCAACGACGGCGAGTGGCACCACTTTGCCATGACGGTCAGCCGGCCGCGCAACGTGGCCAACGTCTATCTGGACACGAAACTCACAGAGTCGTTCCCCGCCGACAGCCTGTCGGGCATCGTCGGCGACCACATCGCCCTGGGTGCCACATATAATAATAAGGTGGCAACGGCAAACGCCATGAACGGCAACATCGACGAGGTGGGATTCTTTGCCAGCGTGCTGCCCGCCAACCTCATCAGCGAGTTCTCGACCCACAAGCCGCAGGACACGTTTACCCCCATGATTGCCTATCTGGAGTTCAGCCGCTCGGAACAGCAGGACAACAACACGCAGCGGCTCATGCCCACCGGCATCAGCACCAAACGCTACACCGACTCGCAGGGCAAGATGCTGGCACGCCGCGACACGCTGGCCGTCGCCGCCGAGGTGGAGGCACTGGCCGACCGCAGTGTCTATGCGCCGATGAGCAGCCAGTCGAAACTGGACAAACTGAACTTCGACTTCGTGAGTCGCGACAACGAACTGCTCATCAACATCAAGGAGCCCGACTTCATGGTGGAGAAAAGCAACATCTACGTCACCGTGAAGGAGATTCCCGACATGAGGGGCAACCTGATGAAGTCGCCGCTGACGCTCAATGTCTACGCCTACCGCAACCCGCTGCGCTGGGACGTGAAGAAGATTGACCTGGAGGCCAACTATGGCTACGGCAAGGTATTCACGGCCAAGGTGCAGAACCTGAGCGCCACCAGCCAGTTCTTCGAACTGCACGACCTGCCGCTGTGGGTGACGGCCTCGCAGACCAGCGGCACCATCGAGGCACTGGGCGAACAGGAAATCATGTTCACCGTGTCTGACTATACTAATATAGGTACGTACAACGAACTCATCTCGCTCGTCGGCAGCAACACCATGTCGGAGCCGCTGCCCGTCACGCTGAAGGTGCGCGGCGAGGAACCGGGATGGTCCGTCAGCGACCGGCTGCTGAAACAGAACCAGACGATGATGATGATTGCCCGTGTCAAGATTGACGGCGTGGTGGCTACATCGACTGAGGACATCGTCGGCGTGTTCGACGAGAACATGCAGACGATGGGTGTTGCCCATATCCAGGTGGACAACACCGCCAATGCCAACGAGGCCCTGGCATATATCACCGTCTACGGCTACTCGAACAGCAACGGCACGAAGCCGACACTGTCGTTCCGACTGTTTGAGGCCGCCTCGGGACAGGTATACAGTCTGAAACCGGACGATGGGAAGACCTACACCTTCGAGAAGGATGCCGTCGAAGGCTCGGCCGAAGCACCCGTCATCCTGGAGAACAGTTTCAACTACGTGCAGACACTCCGTCTGAAGAAGGGTTGGAACTGGGTGGCGTTCAATGTCGTACCCGACCAGGGAACCACCGTCGGACAGTTCCTCAACGGCTCTACACTATGGGAGCCCGGCGACATGGTCACCTCGGTGAACGGCACCACCACACAGCAATGGACCTGCCGCGAGAACAAAACGGCGGCAAGAGGCTACAAGTGGGACAAGGAGGACCAGCCCATCAGCATCGACATCGCCCAGATGTACAACATCTACTCGATGAGCGACAAGACGGTCACCGTCGAGGGCAACTATGGCTACAAGGCAGTGACCGTGGGCAAGAACTGGAACCGCATCGGCTACATACCCACCATCAACCTGCCCGTGGCACAGGCTCTCTCCGACTATGCCGAACAGGCATCGGCCGGCGATGTCATCAAGTCGCAAAGCGGATTCGCCGTGGCCAGTGTGACCGCCAACGGCATCGTCTGGAAAGGTCCGCTGCAATACATGGAGGCCGGCAAGGGCTATATGCTCAAGCGGATGGCCGACGGCAACGCCACATTCGAATATCCGCTCTATGGCAGCGACAGCCGATACAGCACCGGCAATGCCGCATCAAGACTGGCAAACACCTTCACGGCTACGACGATGAACATTGTGGCCAGCGTGAGCGGCGTGGAGACTGAGCCTGGCGACAAACTGGTGGTCTACCGTGGGGCAGAACGCCTGACCGAGACCGAGGCCGACGAAGACCGGAACTTCTACCTGAACATCGGCAGCGATGACAAGAGCACCGAGACGCTGACCTTCACCATCGAACGCGACGGCGAGACGGTGGCCACGACAGGCAGCAGCATCGCCTATGCCGCCAACAGCGTAATCGGCACACCGGAACAGCCTACCGACATCCGCTTCGTCAGCGTCGACCAGATGCCGGCCGACGGCCGGTGGTACACCACTGCCGGCATCCTGCTGCAGAAGAAGCCGACACGTGCCGGACTGTATATCTATAACGGAAAAGTAAAAATTGTAAAGTAAGAATATGAAGAAAAACCTCATAACATTAGCAGCCCTCACCCTCATGGCGTGGGGCTGCTCTTCCAGCGATAACGACACAACGGCCCCTACCCCGCCAGCCCCGACACCCACGACGGTCGTTATCGAGGCAGGCACCGATGCCCGCCCCACCACATGGCAGACACCCGACTTCAATCTCTACGAGCAGACCATGAACGTAGAGATACTGTTGCAGGAGGAACTGCAGCCTTATGCCTCTGACGAAGACCTGCTCTGTGCCACCATTGGCGAGGACATCCGCGGTCTGGCCACTCCACTGCAAGTGGACGGCAAATGGGTATTTCCCCTGACCGTCGGTAGCAACGAGTCGGATGTGGCGGTCAGCCTGTCATACTACTGTGAAAGACTGCACCGCATCTTCACCATCGCATGGACCACCTTCGATGCCACGACACCCCCCACCGGTACCGGCAGCATCTATCAACCCACATTCTTCGAGACGAAATGAACAAAGTAAAGAAAACATACCGTTCCCCCCGGACATCCGCCATTACATTACAGCACCCCTCTCCGTTGCTTGACACAAGCCCCGCAGGTGTCAACACCACCCGCAGATACTACGAGAAAGGTGTCGAAGAGACGTGGGAATAAGGGATTTTAGGCAAGGAGACTTGACAAGAACGACACGTACCGTTGAATGATGGTTTCCCGACAATAACTTGCAACATGTTGCCAGGCTATCTGTCCCATCTGCTGGCGCTTAAGAGGATGCTCTATCATCCAACAGATTTTTTCAGCCAAAGCGTTGACATCTCCATTCTTGACAAGCAAGCCATCTTCGCCATCGGTAATGATGCTGCGTGGTCCATTGTCACAATCGAAGGCAACGACAGGAAGGCCACATGACATCGCCTCAATAAGAATCAAGCCGAAAGCCTCCCAACGGGAGGAGCAAACAAGGAAGTCGCTCTTCTGATATTCTGTAAAGATATCGGGTGTAGAGGGATGAAGAACAATAGAAGACTGACGGTCGATAAGAGGTTTCACCTCCGAAACATAGGTGGTCTCTCCATCACCATAGAGGTCAAGCCGCCAGTCTGGATGCCGCTGTGAAACCTGCAGCCAAGCCTGAGACAGAAGATCCTGACCTTTCTGATAGTCGACACGCCCCACCATGATGACACGCTTTTTCTCTTTTGACAAGTCTGCCATCGTACCTAAATCATGCGATAGGCAGTTGGGGATGACCTCCGTCTTGACATAGGAACTCCAGCAACGGGCATCGCTGGCGGTAAGGGCTATCAAGACATCGTAGCGTGACACAGCACGCTTAAGACGCATCATATCCTTATAGGCAATCTGTCGACGAATAAAAGAATGAGTGCGTCGTACCTGCATCTCATGGTCAATCATACCGGTATGAGCCTCAACGACTATTATCTCCGTGGTACGAGCCTGAGAAAGGGCATTCAATTCATGGGCATCTTTGTCAGTACAAATCACTATGTCTGGCCGTTGCTCCTGCAAGAAACGACGCAGGACTTCCGCCAACCGTCGACGAAGGATTAACTTCCGAAAATAGCGCATCGGATAGACAGACTTATAGGCATCATAGAAATGAATATTCAGATCAACGCACTTAACCTTGGAGGACAGCGGATAAGGGAAGAGGGCTGCATTCTGCTCATAGGTCAACAGCACGACCTCCCACCCCATCTGCTCGGCCAGCATATTGGCTTTGATGGCCATCATCCGTTCGATGCCTGCCCTATAGATATTGGCGTGATGCAGAAAAACAATCTTCATATCAACTTTTTTTTCCTTATTTATGGTTCACTCCACAGACTGCTTCCACCACCCGCTGCATCTGTACCTTCCACGACAGGTGCTCAACGGTCTTGCGAATCTGCTGCGGCGTCATGGTCAGTTGTTCCTCGAACGCTACGATACGGGCAACATCAACTGGCGACTCGTCGGCCGGAACCTTCAGCACATAAGGTTGCTGGTCGAAGTCGCTGTCATTTTCGGAATAGACAAACGGCAGACCGCGACTGGCATACTCACGGTTTTTCAACGTCTTTATGTCGCTGATGCCACAACGATGGCGGGCCAGGCTGCCAATGGCGAAATTTGATAGGGCAAATACCTTGTTGAGTTCCTCGCCAAAGAGTTGGTCGTGAAAGACAACCTTATCTTGCAGGGCATATTTCTCTATCAGTTCATGAAAGCCTGGCGCATGATCGTCATCGTACATCTCTGACTTCCACACGCCTCCCACGATATGGAAGATAATATTCTTTGGGACTTTGAACTTTGAACATTGAACTTTAAAACTCTCATAGTACTCGCCTAATCCGGCAATAAGACGGTCATAGCCATGCCAATAGTGCACCTCAGCCACGCCTATCAGATGTAACTCCTTTGAGGTATCCACACGCTGATGCAACGGCATACTATCTAAGTCAACACCATTGCTGATACGAATTGTCCTCTGACCAAAAATCTCGTCACAGTTAGTAAAGGTGACGATGGCCTCCAACTGGCGAGCCAGCTCTTCACGATACCGTTTATCGATATGCAGTTGAAGCCGTTCTGTGCGCGAAAAACCCTCAAACTCATTATCATAAGGATAGGTAGGAATTTCCATCACTGCCTTGATTCCTGCCTCTTTCAGCCGGCCGAAAAGCCGATTAAGGAAGGGGTTGGCATTCATGAAGCAACGGGCATAGACCATATCTATTTTCTGCTCTACACAGTATTTATAAATAGCACCATAACTGATCCGCTGAAGAAGGCCAGCCAATTTGCCGGAGCCAAAGTCCTGAAGAACGAATATACTTTCGGAGGGACAAGCCTCAACCAATCGCTGCCAATGACCATTACTTCCACGGTCGTAGTAACATAGATGCACCTCGTGGCCATTCTGCTGAAGGCCTTTCACCTGATAGCGAATCTTCTTCGAGATGCCACTCACCTCCGAGAATCCATGAAAAATCAGAAAGAGTATCTTCATCCTTTATGCTCGTGCAGTTTTAATTTTGTCAATAATGCTATCCACAATTTATACCACGCCCAGCGGTTTTGCTTATAGTCGGTAGCGTAGATATACTGTCCCTTGAAACGGGTGATGTTCAGTTGATGTCCCCCTTCACGGAATATACTGTTCTTTGGCAACACGTTCCGGCGGAAGAGTTGCTCCTCGTAGTCGGTCTCGCTCAGTTGCACAATCTCCATCAGCGACACATTGTCGCCATAGTCAGCATGACAGTCCTGGGTAACGCGCAACAGATGACCGTCGAAGTCAATGAGCGAGCCACCATTACGACCATACTCGTTGCTGACGCAGATAGGCGACTTAGGATGCTTTGTGAATGTACCATGCAGTAGATCGTCTGTTACATAAAGTTCCTGATAATACATCCAATCCTTTTGATAGGAGGTGAACAGGTAGTATCGCGAACCTTTTATATATATATGGCTGTCGTTGAAATTGTAGTGGATGTCGCCCGTCCGTTCCTGATGCAATAAAGTGCGTACTTTCGAGAAGGAGGTCAACTCTGCATTGTCGGCACGAAACAGGTGGATGGCATCGCTCTCCTGCGATTCGGGTACCATATAGACCTGTCCGCCCTCTTCGAACACAAAGGGGAACGACAGGTGGAAGGGCTGGCGGAGCACGACGACCGGCTGTGTCCATGTCTTTAGGTCTTGAGTCTTCACCATTACGATCACCCCCGGATCGTCCCAGTGCTGTAATTCATAGAAAAGGTAGAGCGTCTCGTCTTTCACGAACAGGAACGAGTCGGCTTGGAAAAGCACTGGTTTGGGGCGCCACAATCCCTTAACATCCAATTTATATAGGAGATGCTGTTCGTCCAACGCATCTAACGTCAACTGTTCGTTGACGAATAAGGCTGCTGCGAAAGCCCCTTCTTTGCGAAATAGTCGGTCTAACATCTATGCTACTTCATACCATAATTAATGACACAATAACTAATCACCTCGTCTGAATGAATAACAACGAAAATATCAAGTTTTAGTAACCTTCGTATTCAAATTATTTACTATATGATGCAAAGATAAACAGATTTTTCTAAACACACAAATAATCGAATCGTTTTTTTTACGCCAATCACATTTTTCACACAGCACAACAAAACGACAAATATCACAAAAGAAATAAAAAGATTTACGACAGTGTTTGCATATTCATAAAATAATTTGTACTTTTGCATCATCAACAAGTCTTCTGACATGGCACAAGATATCAAATTTAGCGTCACCATTCCTGCATTCAAAGACAGGTATTTGAAGGAGACCATCGACAGTATACTGGCTCAAACCTACCAGAATTTCGAACTGGTCATTGTTAATGATGCATCGCCCTACGACCTTGATAGCATCATCGCCCCCTATTCTGACTCTCGCATCCGCTATTTCAAGAACGAGAAGAACTGCGGTGCCCGTGACGTGGTGGATAATTGGAACATCTGCTTGAGTCACGCCACTGGTGACTACCTTATCTGTATGGGCGATGATGATAATCTGACCCCTCGCTGTCTGCAGGATTTTGCCAACCTTATAAAGAAGTATCCTAAACTGGACTTGTTTCACGCCCGTAGTGAGATTATCGACGATGACTCCAACTTTGTCTGCACCCTAGAGGAGCGACCAGAATGGGAATCTGTATTTTCACTCATTTACAATCCCCGCAACACTCATCTCGGTGACTGGCTTTTCAAGACGGAGACACTACGTCGAAACGGTGGTTTCTACAAATTACCATTCGGTTGGCAAAGCGATGACATCAGTGCATTTATTGCTGCCGCCAGTCACGGCGTAGCCAATACAAAGGAACCGGGATTCCAATACCGCGGCAATGGGCTGTCTATTTCCCACGACTTAACCTGTATTGAAGACAAGATAGAAGCCGTCAGGGCATCAGTGAAATGGCGCCTCGCATTCGTTGCAGACAAGCATCCTGACAATGCAGAAGACCAGAAACTGGTGGAACTCATCAAGCGGGATGCCTATCAATATGAGCACAGCGAGATAGATGACATGGTAGAGTTTGACATCCGTAAGAATTTCTGGAGCCGCAGTTGGTTCTGGCTGTTGAACAGGAATAAACATGGAATATCATTCCAGCGCTATCTCCGCTGCGTGCTGAAAACAATCAAATACAGACTTAAGTTATGAGAATAGTCTATACATATCCGGCCTTCATCAATGTTGGAGGAGCAGACAAAATTATTATCAACAAGGCAAATTACCTGGCTGACAAATTTGGATATGAGGTTTATCTGATTACAGACTCGCAAAACGGACTCAAGCCATTTTTCCATGTATCGGACAAGGTAAGGATGATTGACCTTGGCATCAACTTCTATCAGCAATACCAATACACTCCCCTCAAACGGTTATGGGTCTACCAAACACTGATGAGCAAATACAAACGGGAAATGAAGAGAGTCTTAGCCGACATCAGGCCTGACATCCTGATATCGACATTCACCCGCGATGCAAAACTCGTCGGGCTCTACAAACAATATGCGAAGGCGACTATTGCAGAAGTGCATACGACAAAAAGCAATATCCGCGCCTTGCCGGAACTGCGCAGGAAAGGATTCCCATATACACTTTTGGCCTTCTATATGGAGCACCAACTGAACAACTCTGCCAAGCAATACGACGAACTGATTGTGCTGAACACGCTGGAGGAAGAACTCTGGAAGCCAGTCAGAAAGGTCAGAATTATCAATAATGCCGTTCAAATCTATCCTAAAGAACAGAATACCCTAACGGCAAAAAGCGTCATCTTCGTTGGCCGTGCTGAATATGAAAAGGGTCCGGACAGACTGATTGAAGTATGGCGCATTGTAGCCCAAAAACACCCCGACTGGACGGTCAGAATGTTCTGTACTGGTAGTATGCTGGACGGACTGAAGGCTAAGGTCAAAGAATACAGTATAGAACAACAGGTATTGTTTATGCCAGCCACGAAGGATATGGAACGGGAATACATGAACAGTGCTATGTGTCTAATGACTTCACGTTTTGAAGGTTTTCCTGTTGTGCTACAAGAAGCAATGGGATGCGGACTGCCATGTCTGTCATTCAACTGTCCCAGTGGTCCCCGCCACATCATCACAGACCAGGAAGACGGCTACCTGGTGGAAAACGGCAACATAGAGGCCATGGCTGATAAAGTATGTGAGTTGATAGAAAATGAAGGCCTACGCCGTCAGTTAGGCCTTAACGCCAAGCAAAACATAGCCCGTTACTCTGAGGAAAAGATAATGGGACAATGGAAGGAATTGTTTGAACAACTTGTAAACGAATGAGCATGATTCATAAGATAATCGACAGACTTGCCAGAAAAGAGGGGGCTTTCGCCGCTGCCTTGTTTGCAAACAAGGCCTTATCACTGGATGGTTTTGACGAGCAGCACCTGATTTACAAGTTGCCCATCAAAGGACTCTGGAAACCAAAGCCCGTGTTATTTCAGTCAGACTCCTTCCTGTTTGTCAAAGGCGAAGAACTATATCTGTTCTATGAACTCCAGCACTGGGATGACCCAGGCTGCATCGCCATGGTCAAGACACGCGACCTAAAGACATTATTAAAGATCAAGAAGATGGAATATTAGTTGAGTATCTCAACTCTCAGTCTTTGGCAGACAACATATGCAAAGTTATTGAGGACAAAAAGTTCAGAAAGCATCTCGGCACCAAAGCAAGAGCAAACATCAGAAGGTTCTCTCAAGATGAAGTTATGAAAAAATGGACTATTCTATTTGAGCAGTTAAACAAAGAGAAATCCATGTAACATCTCTACGACGGTTTCACCAAGTTATCCTCAGAGTCATCGTAGTGCTCTGTCTTGTGAAATATGCGGGTGATGCCACGACCTTGGATTTTGATGCGGCTCAACAGGCTCTGTAACAGAGAACCTTCGTTGAGGGTACCATAGCCTGTGACGGGGCGAGCCTTCCTATAATATAAAAAAGATATACGCCCGAACTTCTTCAGTTCCAATGCCAACGAGCCATCCTCACCACGTCGAATGTCTGTGCGAATTTTTACCTGTTTGGCATAGTCTGCACGGAAGGCAAAGGTCATGCCACGGATATTCAGTTCGGGGCGCTTGAAATGCTGCACCCAGAGGAACGCGTCACGAATGAATTCATAGACAAACAGTCCAAAAGCGGAGTGCCGTGCATCAGGATAGTAACTCCAGAATGTCCCCACACAAGAAACGCCGGGCCTCTGCAACTTCTCCATCATCATATCAACATAGCACGAAGGATAGAGGGTATCAGCATCAATAAAAAAATGATACTTGCCGCGAGCATAATGCAATCCACACTGTCGGGCAAAGCCAGGACTCTGTCTTTCCTCGTTATAGTATGGAATTCCGAACGTCTGATAGACCTGTTCGGTGCGGTCCTTGGAATTATTGTTAACGCCCAAAACCTCTATCGGATATCGACTTTTCAATTCACTCAATGCCCAAAGGCAGGCTGACAGACGCTGCTCTTCGTTATAAGCAATCACCACAATAGAAACCAGCGGCTCCGGACTCTGCAAATGGGCCAGCCGCTCTCGTGTCCCGTCGATCACCTCCCGGGGAACCTCTGAGAAAGGCTTCCCATAAACGGTCATGTATTTATCGTACCACTGAGCCATTACGCCAATTTTTCTGCAAAGTTACGAAATATTTATAAACTCTCAAAGAGTTGATGCCAATCTTTTGCTAAATAGTCCATTTTGTAGCGTTCAGCCTTCTTGACAGCATTCTTGCCCATTCGTTGTCTTTCTTCAGGGTGATTAATCATATAAATCAATTTCTCTGCCAGAGCCTGCACGTTACCATTTTCAACAAGCAAGCCATCAATGCCATCACTGATGATATCGCGAGGTCCGCAAGGACAAGCAAACGAGACAACAGGCAATCCACAAGCCATTGCTTCAATGAGTACCATGCCAAAACCTTCAAATCGTGAACTAAATACAAACAAAGAACTACGCAGATACTCTGTTTCGATATCAGTCGTCGGCCCTTTCAGCGAACAATGCTGTAGTGACAACTCCGTGGCCAATGACTGATAAGCATCTCTGTCTCCATCACCGAAAACAACCAATTCCCAGTCAACACATTTTTTTTCAACTTTTGACCACGCCTGCAGCAACAGATCAAAACCTTTCTGGTAAGTATAGCGACCAACTGCTATGACCCGCTTCCTGTCCAACGTACTCTGTGCCTTTGGAGAAAAAGACAAGGGGTCTGGAATCACTTTAATATTTGAAAGTTCCGGCCATGAATTACGGTCTTCATGAGTTAAAACCACAAATCTATCTAAACGCCTCAGATGCTTCACCAGATTATTCATCCAAAACCTCTCGAAGATTCTTTTGAACAGACTTGTATCGTTTGCTTCAAAATTCCGGTAGTTAGCACGGTTGACATGCAACTCGCCTACCTTCTTGCTCCCGTCTTTAATGTCATTGAGGAAGTTGATTTCCCGCCGTAACAAACTGACGGTGATGTCAGGACGAATGCTCATCAACTCTGCCGACAACTTCCGCTTATAGACGCGTTGTTTCTTTAGATATACGAATATTTTCTTGAAGAACGAACAGGTCCAAAGTTCTTCAAAGCCAATATCAAGATTGACAACCTTTATTTTCTCAGATAAAGGATAGAACAAGGGTTTGCCTTTTCCTTCAGTAAGGATGATGGTAATGTCGTAACTGAAGTGTTCGGCAAAATAGTTCGCCTTGAGTGTCAGCACACGCTCCACACCTCCTGCCATGTAAAGAGCAGGGGTGAGATAGACTATCTTTAAGCGTTTCTCATCCATCGATATCGGGTTTTCTGATGCAAAAATACAAAATAAATTACAAACCCCTTTGATATTTGACAGAAAAATATTACTTTTGCGGAAAATCTGTTCCAATTAATGCCGAAAGTCAGCGTCATACTACCTGTCTATAACGTCGGGCCATATCTCGACGAGGCTCTTCTGTCGTTGAGGAATCAGTCACTCACGGATTTGGAAATTATAGCCGTGAATGACGGTTCAACAGATAACAGCGAAGAGATTCTGAAAAAACATCAAAGTCTAGATTGCCGAATCAGATACTATAACCAGAAGAACTTGGGACAATCAGCAGCACGCAATCTGGCCATGCTACACGCCAATGGAGAGTACATCTATTTCATGGACTCAGACGATGTGATCGACACCCAAGCATTGCAGGTCTGCTATGATTATTGTGAAAAGACACAAGCCGACTTCATCTTTTTCGATGGTGAAACCATGCAGGAAAAAGGGACCAATCCGATTCCGTGGAACTATCACCGGACCTATCTGGTTGAAGAAAACAAAAAACTTAATGGCCAGGAACTATTAGACAAGATGCTTGACAAAGAGAAACACAATTGTGTGGTGTGGCTGCTATTTATTCGCCACAATTACTTGGAGCACATCCACCTGAAATTTTATCCCGGTATCATCCATGAAGACGAACTCTATACCGCACTGCTTACCCTCCAATCGGACAACATCTTCGCACTAAGACGCAATTTTGTGAACCACCGTGTCCGCAAGGCATCAACGATGGGCATCAGTTATTCCAAACGTAACATCAACAGTTACCTGACCGTTATTGACGAACTACAGAAATTTCAGCACTCACCTTTAACGGAGAAATTTGCCCGCTACACACTCAGTCGAGTATTTTATACAGGTCATCAGATTCCAATGAATGAGAAATTCTCTGTATTCTGGCGAGCAGTAAAATCCGGCTATTTGAAATACATCGGTATAAAATCAACTATTGTTTTCTGGCTGAAAAGGAAAAAACATAATGAATAAGGAAGGACTCAGACAACGGGTGAAGGGCAGCCCGAAGATGAAAAGGCTGCTGGACTGGCTGATTATGAACCAGCGGGATGCACGGCCACGATGGTACGTCCGGCTGCTGGCACCACTATACCAACATCGGGGACGGGGCTCGAAGATATACGGGACGGTGAGGATGGACACCCCACCCTACAGACAATTCTCGCTGGGCAGAAGAAGCGTCATCGAGTCATTCTCGTGCATCAACAATGCCGTGGGGGATGTCATCATCGGCGACCATAGCCGCATCGGCATCCACAACACCATTATCGGACCAGTGACCATCGGCAACCATGTGAACCTGGCTCAGGGCATCACGGTGACGGCCCTGAACCACAACTTCGATGATACAGACCAACGTATCGACGAACAAGGGGTGAGCACAAAGGCCGTCACGATTGGAGACGATGTATGGATTGGAGCCAATGCCGTCATCTTGCCAGGCGTTACCATCGGCCGTCACGCTGTTGTGGCCGCCGGGGCCGTGGTCACAAAGGATGTTCCCGACTACTGTGTAGTGGGAGGAGTGCCGGCAAAAATAATTAGAAAATTGAAATAAATAAAAGACAAGGACACCGAATCATCGGATGGCGAAACTAAACATTATGAGGATTGGTATAGAAGCACAGCGCATCTTTCGCAAGAACAAGCATGGCATGGACTATGTGGTGCTGCAGGAGATTCTGCAATTGCAGCAGATAGACCACGAGAACGAATACTATGTCTTCGTAAAACCGGGTCCCGACCGATGCGTCAAAGACTCGGAGAACGTACATATCATCGAAATCAGCACGCCCTCTTATCCACTCTGGGAACAATATGCCCTACCTCGCGCCGCCAAGAAAGTAGGGGTTGACTTGCTACACTGCACCAGCAACACGGCTCCGATACATTGCAATATACCATTGGTGCTTACCCTCCACGACATCATCTTTCTGGAACCGCGCGACAAACAGAACAAGTCGCTCTACCAGAACATGGGTTGGCTATACCGCCGACTGGTGGTGCCACGCATCCTGAACAAATGCCGGCGTATCATCACCGTGAGTAACTTTGAACTGTGCAATATCGTCGACAAACTGCAGATTCCTCGGCAGCGTATGGCAATGATATATAACGGCTACAACGACTGGTTCCGTCCGCTCGAAGATGACAAAGAAGTCTACAAGAAATACATACCCGAAAAGGGCTTCCTCTTCTTTCTCGGCAACACCGATCCGAAGAAAAACACCGAACGGACACTGGTGGCCTACTCCCACTATCTGGAACGGTCGAACATAAAACGTCCGCTACTGATGGCCGACCTTGACCGTGAATATCTGAACAGCATCATCACTCGCAACCATATTGAGAATATCCGCAACAAGATACGTATGCCGGGCTATATCCCCAACAGCGACTTACCTTATATATATAATAGTGCCTTCGCTTTCCTCTACACATCACTACGAGAAAGTTTCGGAATCCCCCTGCTTGAAGCCATGGCTTGCAGCACGCCGGTGGTGACCAGCAACACCTCGTCGATGCCGGAGATAGGCGGTGAAAAGGCTATCTTGGTGAATCCTACAAATGCTGACGAGATAACGGATGCCCTCATCCGACTGGAAACCGACGAAGCATACTATCAACAACAAAAGAAATGGGGACCACTGCGAGCACAATTGTTCTCCTGGCGCAAGACGGCCGAGCAATTGCTTAAATTATATCAAGAGGTGGGAAACGGAAGTTGAGAGTTGAGAGTTGAAAGTCGAAAGATTAGAAGTCGTCTCCAAACAAACTGAGCGAGAGGTCCTGCCGGGGCTTCTCGCTTTCGCTGTCCTCTTCCGGCTCGTCATCGCGGAAGTCGAGCATCAACTGGCGGGCATAGGCCGAACCCTGGGTGTTCAGACGGTAATAGCCACGACGGCCGGTGCTCTCAACGAGCGACTGCGGCGACTTGCTGTTGCGAAGCAGAAACTGCCGCACCTGCAGATGCACCTCCTGCAGGTCGGGCTG
>OCTX012122647.1_pt1 | contig 23089 bp, 23 predicted proteins | sample 1539691 | NCBI WGS metagenome assembly OCTX01 (sample SAMN02144231, study PRJEB22623) | gut metagenome | biome: sheep rumen | host: Ovis aries | place: New Zealand
AGATCCGCAACTGTCACATCAATGTGGGTACTGGCAAGGAACTCACCATCCGTGAGCTCTCCCAGCTGGTTGTCAAGGCCGTTGGCTTTGAGGGTGAAGTAGCCTTTGATGCCAGCAAACCCGATGGCACCATGCGCAAACTTATCGATGTGAGCAAGCTGCACTCTCTGGGTTGGACGCATAAGGTGGAAATCGAAGACGGTGTAGCAAAGCTTTTCGAATGGTACAAACAAAGTTTGGAGGGTGCGAGCTAAATACAATTAAGAGATGTCGCGAGACACTATTTAAAAAATCGTTATGAAAGGGGCAGGCTCTTGTCAGGGTCTCTCATAAGACAAAAGGTTCAATAACCTGATAATCTTGCCCCTTTTTTTGAACAATATATTAAATTATGAATATACTTGTAACAGGAGCCAACGGGCAACTTGGAAACGAGATGCGTATCATCTCGAAGAATTCAAATGATAGGTATATCTTCACTGATGTAAATCAGGTTAAAGGTGTGGAAACTCTTTTTCTGGATATAACAGATCTTGAAGCTATACACAAAATGGTTGCGGATAACAATGTCGATGCAATAGTAAACTGTGCTGCTTGGACAAATGTGGATGGAGCTGAAGATCCAGAGAAATATGTTATAGTTGAGAAATTGAATGCTACAGCCCCTGAGAACCTTGCAAAGGCAATGAAGGAGGTTAACGGTTGGCTATTTCAAATTTCAACAGATTACGTTTTTGGTAAAGAACCTTACAATACTCCTTGTAAGGAGGACCAGAAAGGAACTCCTACTGGCGTATATGGCGCTACCAAACTTATGGGAGAGCAGAAAATCATTACCACTGGATGCAAGTACATAATTCTCCGTACAGCATGGCTTTATTCAGAGTTCGGTAAGAACTTTGTGAAAACTATGCTGAACCTGACTTCCACAAAGCCCCAGCTGAAAGTGGTTTTTGATCAGACTGGAACACCCACCTATGCTTGGGATCTTGCAACTGCTATTGATGCTGCCTTAAAGAATCCTGTCGCAGGAATTTATCATTATAGCAACGAAGGAGTTTGCTCATGGTATGACTTTACTAAAATGATAGCAGAATACGCTGGCAATACAGAGTGTGATATCCAACCATGCCATTCGAATGAATTCCCTTCTCCTGTTACTCGTCCAAGTTATTCTGTACTGGATAAAACCAAGATTAAAGAAACATTTGGAATCAAGATTCCTTATTGGACAGACTCACTAAAGATTTGTATAAACAATTTAAAGAATGCATAATTTATGGAAGTTACAAAAACAGATATTGAAGGTGTTTTAATCATAGAACCTAGGGTCTTTGGTGACAAAAGAGGCTATTTCTTTGAGTCATTTTCTCAGCGAGAATTTGATGATAAGGTTGCCCCCATTCTGGGTCATACCATCCATTTTGTCCAGGATAACGAATCAATGTCTTGTTATGGCGTCATGCGCGGATTACATTTTCAACGGCCCCCGTTTACTCAGAGCAAGCTTGTGCGTTGTGTGAAAGGTTCTGTGTTAGATGTGGCTGTTGATATCCGCAAGGGTAGTCCTACATACGGAAAGCATGTGGCCGTTGAATTGACTGAGGATAACCATCGTCAGTTCTTTGTCCCCCGTGGCTTTGCTCACGGCTTTGCTGTATTGAGTGACGTTGCCGTATTCCAGTATAAGTGTGATGAATTCTATCATCCGGAGGCTGATGGTGGCATCAGCATCTTGGATGAATCATTAGGTATTGATTGGCGTATCCCTACTGAAAAAGCAAACCTCTCGGAAAAGGATACTAAACATGCACTCTTGAAGGACTTTGACAGTCCATTTGACGTTAATATCAGTCTATATTGATTCTATAACCAATAAACGATAAATTTCAACTTTACATAGTATGAAGGGCATTGTTTTAGCTGGTGGATCAGGCACAAGACTTTATCCTATTACTAAGGGTGTGAGCAAACAGTTGCTCCCTATTTATGATAAACCGATGGTTTATTACCCTATCTCTGCTTTGATGCTGGCAGGGATTAGAGACATTCTTATCATTAGTACTCCATACGACCTTCCTGGCTTCAAGCGCCTTCTTGGAGATGGCTCTGATTATGGCGTACACTTTGAGTACGCAGAACAGCCCTCACCGGACGGTTTGGCGCAAGCTTTCATTATTGGTGAGAAATTCATTGGCAATGACTCTGCTTGCCTTGTTCTGGGAGATAATATCTTCTATGGATCAGGCTTCACAGGACTTCTCCGTAAGGCGGTTGAAGATGCGGAAAAGGATGCCAAAGCCACGGTATTTGGCTATTGGGTTAGTGATCCTGAACGTTATGGCGTTGCAGAGTTTGACAAGGAAGGCAATTGCTTGAGCATTGAGGAGAAACCAAAAGAGCCTAAGAGCAACTATGCCGTTGTAGGTTTATACTTCTACCCCAACAAGGTGGTAGATGTCGCTAAGCATATAAAACCCTCTGCTCGTGGAGAATTGGAAATAACCACTGTCAATCAGGAATTCTTGAAGGATGGTGAACTGAAAGTCCAAGTATTTGGGCGAGGATTCGCATGGTTGGATACCGGCACTCATGACAGCCTTGCAGAAGCATCCACCTTTGTAGAAGTGATTGAAAAGCGGCAAGGATTAAAGGTGGCCTGTTTGGAAGGAATTGCTTATCGCAATGGATGGATAAGCGAGGAGCGAATGCGTGAAATAGCTCAACCAATGCTCAAAAATCAGTATGGGCAGTATCTTCTGAAGGTCATTGATGAGATGAAGGAAGAGATCAATTCGAGCACGCTAACGCATGTTTGAGAAGGAAAATGTAGGTGTTTTAGAATAGATTCTTTAATATCCTTGACTTTAATTTGTTGTTAGGTTGATGTGTCGTCAATTCTTAATAGTATTGTTACATGTTATTCTTTTTGCTTTTACCAGCGCAACATGCTTGGCAAAGCAATATCGAATATCACAAAATGGAACACCATTTGAAGAACAGTTGTCAAGGATATTGGCAGAGATAAATGAAGTTCCAGGGAATGGAGCGATAACGATTAAGATAGAAAGCGGTTATTATAGTATAACAAAGACTATTGATATCATTGCAGGACGGCATAAAATCAATTTCATTGGATCTAAGAACAAACCAACTATAATATCGGGCTCGATTGAAGTAAAAGGATGGGAAATTCTATCAAATGGTATGTGGAGGAGCCGTATACCCAAAGAAATTATAGGAAAAATGCTTCCAGACCAACTATATGTAAATGGTGATCGTGTAGTTAGGTCAAGAATACCCAATGATGGTGCTTTTATCTTGAATGGAGGAGCCCCCAAAGATGCTATATATGGGGTTGTGCTTGATAAAAAAGATGCATTAAAAGTAGGGAAAATAGAAAAAGATGATGTCCCTATCTTGAGCATTTTTAGGCGTTGGATAGTATCAAAACGATACCTATTAAATAATTTGTCATTCCGCGATACATTATATTTTGGAGGCAAGGATGTCCAAATAGACAAAGGCTGCGGGATTGTTATAGAAAACACTAAAGCTGGTATAGATATGCCAGGAGAATGGTGCGTTGATAATCATGGATACATTTATTATTTACCAAAGAACGCAGAAGAAATAGAAACGACAACTTTCCGCATCCCTGTATTAAACAAACTGATACAGCTAAATACAAAAGCAGGAGGGGCCGTAGGAATTATTTTTAAAAACATCATTTTCGAACATACAGCATATTCCATTCCAACGGGAGGAACAAATTTTAACCAGGCAGCATCGATAATGAGTGCTGCTATTGAAGCAGATAATATAAATAATCTTTCAATTGAGAATTGTGAGATAAGAAATACTGCAAACTATGGAATCTGGCTCCGACGGAATTGTACAAAATCCTCTATTAAAAATAACTATTTTCATAATTTAGGGGCAGGGGCTATTAAGATTGGATCATTGAGCCATAGTTACAATGATAGTACGGATTTAACTCGACATGTCGTAGTAGATAATAATATAATTTATTATTATGGCGAGTTGGTAGAAAGTGCTGTAGGTGTTATCCTATTCAATGCTGCAGATTGTAAGATTACTCACAATGATATATATTATGGTAATTATACCGGAGTTTCTTTAGGCTGGGTCTGGGGGTATAAGGATAGCCCCTCAAAAAGAAATGAAGTAGCATATAATAGAATCTCTCATATTGGAACTGGTTTATTAAGTGACCTTGGAGGTATATATACTTTAGGCCCATCAGAAGGAACACATATTCATCATAATAATATATCTTATATTGTAGGTAAAAATAACGAAGGGTGGGGCATATATGCAGACGAAGGAACTACAGGTGTACTCATTGAAAATAATCTAGTATATAAAACCACCTCAGGCGGCTTTCATCAGCACTATGGTTCGAACAATGTAGTCTCAAATAATATATTTGCATGGGGTGAAAATAACCAGGTGCAATTATCGAAGGTAAAAGAGGATCATCCTCTGACCTTTTCTAGAAATATTATTATTATGAGATCTGGCACGTTGATGTCGGGAGATTCTGCAATGAGTAAGAAATATGATATTAATAGCAATTGTTATTGGATGATAGGTGCAGATATTCCCAAAATTAAAGGCATTGACGTGAAAAGTTGGATACAACAGAGAGATACTACATCTGTTTATATTAACTCTTCGTTTATAGCCCCCCTTCAAGGAGATTTTAATTTCGTGGAAGATAATGATATCAAAGCAATTGGTTTTAAGAGGTTTGACTACTCGAACATAGGGGCCAAGAGTAAATTAATTCGTTTAAAAGCTAAGATAAATGAATGATAATCTGAACAGAAAAGTAGCAAATGCGACTAAATGGGCTGCAATAACTCAAATTGTTGCTAAACTGTTAGCGCCAATAACCAATATGGTGTTAGCCAGATTGTTGACACCAGAGGCATTTGGTGTTGTGGCTACCTTAACAATGATAATTACATTTGCGGAGTTGTTCACAGATGCGGGATTTCAAAAATACTTAGTTCAAAAAGAGTTTACAGATGACTTGGAAAGGGATCAAAGTACAAACGTAGCCTTTTGGAGTAATTTTATTCTCTCAATTATAATATGGATTATTATAGGAATTTTTAATGAACCTCTTGCTGCATTTGTGGGAAGCCCTGGTCTAGGTATAGTTCTTGTTGTTTCATGCTTATCTATTCCACTCGCGGCATTTTCAAGTATTCAAATGGCTTTGTATCAGCGAGATTTAGATTTTAAAACGCTTTTCAAAGTAAGAATAATAGGAATATGTGTCCCTTTGATAGTCACGATACCACTTGCATTTTGGTTACGTAATTATTGGGCGTTGGTAATAGGAACCATAGTGCAAAATCTTGTTAATGCAATTTTTCTCACTGTTTATTCTAAATGGAAACCGCGTTTATTTTATTCTTTCCAGAAATTAAAGGAAATGTTTTCATTTACGGCATGGACGTTATTGGAGTCCATATCTATATGGTTAACAAGTTATATAGATATATTTGTGGTAGGTACCTTGTTGAGTAAGCATTTTCTTGGTTTATATAATACTTCAATAACAATTGTTGGGCAAATAATGGGTCTTGTATTGTCTGCTACGACCCCCGTATTATTTTCAGGATTATCAAGACTCCAGGATAATGATGAAGAATTTAAAGCTGTTTTCTTTAAATTTCAAAAATATGTTAGTATAGTTTTAATACCGTTAGGTGTGGGAATGTTTTGTTATAGTCGTCTTATCACAGAATTATTATTGGGGGATCAATGGCATGAGGCAGATGGTTTTGTAGGCTTATGGAGTTTGACGAGCGCATTTTCCATTCTCTTAGCTCAATATGCAGGGGAAGTATATCGTTCTAAAGGACGCCCCAAATTGTCTTTCGTAGCTCAATGGCTTCATTTGATTGTTTTAATACCCGTTATTATTTGGGCAGCAGGATATGGTTTTCATTTTTTATATGTTTCAAGGTCGTTGGTAAGATTAGAGTTGATGTTGGTCAATATTGTTATTTTACATACCATTTTTAATATCAAGGTTTGGAAAATGATGATTAATATCCTACCAACTATATTATCATCTCTCGTCATGTTTATAGCCTCAATTATACTTAAACAATATGGTGAATCTTTGTGGTGGGATATAATTTCTGCAGTTATTTGTTCAATAACATATTTGTGTATTTTGTGTATGTTCTCTGAAGAGAGAAACCAAATAAAAAGTAAAGTGCTGAGAATTAAATGAAAATACTTGTTGCTGGAGATTTTTGCCCACAATATCGAGTCCGAGAACTCATAGAAAAAGGGAGTTATGAGACTGTATTTGGCTCTATCAAAAAGGATATTTTGAAGTATGACTACTCAATTGTTAACTTAGAATGTCCTGTTGTACTTAAAGGTGGAAAACCAATACCCAAATTGGGCCCTAATCTATATTGCTCAGAAAAAGGTATTGAAGCGATTAAATGGGCAGGGTTCAATTGTGTAACATTAGCAAATAATCATTTCCTTGACTATGGGGAAGATGGTGTAATAGACACATTAGATACTTGTAATAAGTTAGAAATAGACTTTGTCGGCGGTGGTATTAACATTAATAATGCCTCTAAAATCTTGTATAAAAATATTAATGATGAAATCTTAGCTATTATTAATTGTTGCGAACATGAATTTTCGATAGCTACCGAAACCACTTCGGGCTCAAATCCGTTGAATCCTATACAACTATATTACAAAATAACTGAAGCAAAGGACAAGGCAGATTATGTTTTAGTGATAGTTCATGGTGGTCATGAGCAGTTTAACTTGCCCAGTCCAAGGATGAAAGAACTATATCATTTTTTCATTGATTTGGGTGCAGACACTGTTGTTAATCATCATCAGCATTGTTATAGTGGGTATGAATGCTACAAAGGTAAGCCAATTTTTTACGGACTTGGGAATTTTTGTTTTGATACAATAAATACAAATTTGTATGGATGGAATGAAGGCTTTATGGCTTCTCTTGAATTTGCCAGAGGAGAAGTTTCTTACATGATTAGCCCTTACGAGCAATGTAAAAAGAGTCCTGTAGTATCTTCTTTACCAAGAGAATCCTTTAATACTGAAATTGACAAACTAAATAAAATTATTTGTGATGATAAAAAATTAGCAGCAGAAGTATCTCGATATTATTGCGATTCAATGAATATGGTTAAAGAAACTTTAGAACCTGTTCAAAACAAATACCTTGCCGCACTTATACATAGGGGATGGTGGCCATCTTCTTGGTCAAAAAAATGGATGATAAGGCTCCAAAATTATATTTTGTGTGAAGCTCATAGAGATAAAGTAGAATATTTTCTTAAAAACTTTAAAAAACAATGTGCGCAGAATTAAGGAAGAAGGAAAATTTTAGTGGATTCCAACTTATTTGTCATAAGCTTATTGGTATTTTCTTAGAGTTGTTTGCTCCGCTTATAGGCGATAGAATATACCTTAAGTTGTTATGGAGGCATTTGATGGGTTATCCTTTAGATTTGGATAATCCTAAGACTTTTAATGAAAAAATTCAATGGCTGAAACTTTATAACAGGAATCCTGAGTACACAAAAATGGTGGATAAGATAGAAGCTAAGGAGTATGTGGCTTCTATCATAGGTGAAGAGCATATAATACCAACATTTGCTGTTTATAACACAGCGGAAGAGATAGATTTTGACAAACTTCCTAACCAGTTTGTTTTAAAATGCTCACATGATAGTGGAGGAGTTGTGATTTGTAAAGACAAGTCAAAATTAAACAAACAATTTGCCAAAGAGAAATTAGAAAAAGGACTAAAATCAAATTACTATTATAAGAATCGTGAATGGCCCTATAAAAACGTAAATCCACGAATTATTGCAGAGAAATTTATGGCGGGAGATAATGACGATGATGTTCCTCACGATTATAAATTTATGTGCTATAATGGCAAATGTAAAAACTTATTCGTCTGTACAGGAAGAGATAAGAAAGATCTTCGAGTAGATTTCTTTGACACCGAATGGAACCATTTACCATTCTATCGTAAATATAAAAATGCCGATAAGACCCCAGAAAAACCAACAAAATTATTTGATATGATTACTCTTTCTAATAAATTGGCTAAAGCTGTTAGCAGTCCATTTGTAAGAATAGATTTTTATCAAATAAAAGGAACGATATATTTTGGTGAACTAACTTTTTTTCCTGGTTCTGGTTTGGAAAAATTCTACCCGATTGAGTGGGACAAGAAGTTGGGGGAGATGCTAGATATATCTATTATTTAGATTTCTAAGACGTAAAGATGAAAAAGGTAATTTATACTTGTCTCTTTGGTGGATATGATGAACTTCTTCAGCCATGTGTGGTTGATGAAAGTTTTGATTATATTTGTTTTTCCAATGATTTTAATAAGGAAAAAGTTGGTGTTTGGGAAATTAGGGAATTGTCTATTCCTTTAATTAATGGAACATCACGTCAGTCGCGATATGCCAAAATTCTCCCTCATAAAGTCTTAAGTGATTATGATTATAGTGTATACATGGATGCAAATATTCAGATAACAGACTCTTCTTTTTATGACATTGTTAAGAAACGTATAGATGAAGCTCATCTTATCTGCCAGGTTCCTCATCTTATATCTAACTGTGTTTATGATGAAATTAGAAAGGCCTATTTTGCAGGACGAGTGAGTTGGAGAGAAGCCGAACTGCATTATCATCATCTGGTGGAAAATGGGTTTCCAACTAAATATGGGCTGTTTGAGAATAATATTATTTTAAGACAGCATAACAATAAAAGAGTAATTGACATCTCGGAAGCTTGGTGGAAAGAATATTCCAATTATTCTAAGAGAGATCAGTTCTGCTTGATGTACGTTTATTGGAGGTATAACTATATGCCATCTTATTTGTTTGATGAACAGCATAACACTCGGAATGTGTGTTGTCTTAATTATTTAAATCATTCTAAAGAAGGAACTTTGGAAACTCATTTAGGAAACATAAGCAGAAATAATCCTATAAGGGTTATAGGACGCCACGTCCATACTTTTGCCAAAAATACCTTTATTAAGTTGTACTTAAAGCATTAATAACATTAAAATGCCCATCTTGTTTATAAATACTTTTATCATAGCATACCTTTTGTCTATAATTATTTACATTAGTCAAGGTATATTGTACGATGGAACCTGGTTCTCCTTGCTGGCAGGTGTCTATGTGCTTCTATTTAATATTATTTTTACGGCTAAGTATACTTTTATAAATAGAAGACAACCACTCTTCCCTATTCATGTTTTTTTACTAATCTGGATTGTTTTGGTTTGGGCAATATCACAAAAAGAGTATTATTTTCAATTTGAGAGAACCAAAACTATCACAGTAGTCCAACATATAATTTTCGTTTGTACTACTTTTTTCTCTTTTTATTATTTAGCGTCAGCAAAATTATTAAAGAGATGGATGTTTGTGCCGTTTCTATTACTGCTAAGCGTGATATTTATTTATAACGTTTTACACTATGATGTACAAGATTTAGGTGCTGGCGAATACGACTATTCGAGTGCAAATAATAAAGCATATCCGTTAACCGCACTTATGCCATTATTTGTTGTATTCTGGAAAAAGAAATGGATTATGTTCCCTCTGATGATTGCGGATTTTGTTTTCGTTGTTTTTTGTTTGAAAAGAGGAGCAATGATATGTGCAGCAGCATTCCTGTTAATATCCATCCTTTTCATGGTTAAACAGAACCTACATAAATCATTTCGTCGCACATTTGGGGTTTTATTGGTCATTTTTATATTACTCGTCGGACTGGTTATTGCTCTTGTTTCTATTTATGAAAATAATATTTTATTACAGGGAAGATTTGATCACGGATCTGATGCGCGAACCTTTATTTATAACCGTATCATAAACGGATTTGTGAATTCGGATTTTTCCGAAATGCTTATAGGTCATGGGCCGATTTCAACGTTACCAGTAGCACAGAATTATGCACATAGTGATTGGCTTGAAATGTTATTTGATTTTGGTATTATCGGATTATTATTATACCTTGCTATTCCAATTGCAATTTTTCGTTATTATAAAAAAAACTTACTTAGCTATGAAAACAAGGCTGCATTAATGATGATATTGGCCTACATCTTAATAAGAAGTACTTTTTCAATGTGTATTTATGAATTAGAGTCTATGTTAATTTGGGGGTTACTTGGACTTACTGTTGGTAAAGCTGATTTAAATAGACTACGTGTAACACATCACATCAAAAAACCTTTTACATGATTACTATTTTATTAGCAACATACAATTCGGAGCAATATATTCGCGAGCAGCTAGATTCGTTGTTTGCACAGAATTACAAGGAGTGGCGGCTTGTTGTGCGTGATGATTGTTCTTCAGATAATACTATTAATATCATACGGGAGTATATTGAACGTTATCCTGGGAAGATAACCATTATTGATAACAAAGGGAAGTCGTTGCGGGCATATCGAAACTTTTATGAGCTAATTTCTAAGGTCGAAAGCGACTACTATATGTATTGTGACCATGACGATGTGTGGCTGCCTAATAAGATAGAACTATCAATGAATAAGATGAAAGAGGTTGAAAAAGAAGATACTCCCGTTATTATTCATACCGACATGAAAGTAGTTGATCAGAATCTTAGTATAATATCAGAATCATTTTGGAATTATTCTAGGTTACTGCCTGAACGAACAAGGTTTGAGGAACTCGTGCTGTGCAACAGTGTAAATGGATGTACCATGCTGTTTAATCGAAAAGCAAGGGATTTGGCGTTGCCACATGTAAATCATGCTACAATGCATGATATGTTAGTCACACAGACTGTTGCAGCAAATGGTGGTATTATTTCACCAATTTACACTCCAACGGTTCTTTACAGGCAGCATATAGATAATGTGGTGGGGGCGAGTAAGCGAGATTTAAAATACCAGTTTAGGAAGTTAAAGAAGATTGGCAGCGTGCTGTCTGAGAATTATAAAGACTGGAAAAGGTCAAAACAAATAAAGTCATATACCTTTGCATCATATTGCTGGACAAAGACGAAAGTGATGTGGTGGAAAATAAGGAAGTATTCATAAACAACCAAGTTGATCATGAAATTTTCAATTATAACAGTCTGTTTCAATAGTGAAAAAACTATAGAGCGCACAATACGCTCGGTCCTTAACCAGACTTTCTCAGATTATGAGTATATCATCGTGGATGGGGCGTCTAAGGATGACACGATGAAGATAGTTAAATCGTACGAAGATAAGTTTGATGGCAGGTTGCATTACATAAGTGAGCCTGACAAGGGCATTTACGACGCCATGAACAAGGGCATAAGGTTGGCACAGGGTGAGATTATTGGTATAGTAAATAGTGATGACTGGCTTGAAGATGATTCATTGATGAATGTTCAGCAAGCCTCAATGCCTCTTAATGATAAGGGAAAAGTTTATACTGGCAATATTAGGTATTATTATAATGATGGTACTTCACAGATAATACACTATAATCAAAAAGATCTTTCTCACTATGCAAAGGTTTGGCGCTTGGGTTTAAATCATCCGGCAACTTTTGTCCCGCGTCAGTTTTATGAACAGTATGGATTGTTTGACATTAATTTAAGACTTCAGGCAGACAGCGATTTCATTGACAGGCTCTATTATAATGGTGTGGAATTCGTTTTCATAGATAAAGTTCTCAGTAATCAGTCTGATGGCGGTGCATCAACAAATAGTCTTGATAAATCACTGAAAGACTATAAATATATACTGAAGAAAAATGTTAATAGCAGATATTTGCAGATATTATATTATCTGAAATATTGGATTGCTGTTCAAATAAAGAAACATTCACCATCCATGTTGTTAAAATACCATCGCAGATAAACGTAAATAGAGAAAAGTTCAATATTTATTATATACAGCAATGAACATAAAGAAATTAAATTTAAAGTTGATAATGACCTATGCGGTTGTTATCTATTTAGTAGTGCAGTTAGTACTAATTTATATTTTCTGGGGGGCAAATCAAGGCTCCGATATGGGCGCATATCTTAAAATGGCAAAAGCCTGCTATGAGTCTGGTACATGGTATCCCTCAGTAAAGCATATATATGATTCATATATATGGAATCCTGGGTTGATAAATTTGCTAATATTGCAATGGCACGTCTTTGGTACAGATAATGCCAATATGTTAGTAAATCTGTTGATGAATTTGGGAATCATCTATGAGGTCTACTGGTTAGCTAATTATTTCTTCTCTCAGAAGGTCGCCTATATCTCGGTCATCTTCTTTGTTTTACTGTATTCAAATTTGTGGATAGTATTGTTGGCCTGTTCGGATATTCCATTTTTATTCATGGCTCTTTCTGGTTATTGCCTAACCCTTTCTGCTTTAGACCTTGAGCCAACGAAAAAGAAGGCTATTTTGTTTATTTGTTCTGGTATCTGTTTTGCTCTTTCTAATTATGTAAGACCATTAGTGTTCATATTCCTTTTGGCGGTATTGGTTTATATGTTTATTAAAAAGACACGATGGTTTAACTATGTATTATTATTAGTACCCTATGCTCTCATTAATTTCAGTATTGCTCTTATTAGTCATCATAATATGGGGTATTACATATATCAGTCAACGACAACAGGTGTGAATCTGATCATGACATGCAATGACAAAGCATATGGAGGGGTTGCCAACGAATTGTTTCAAGATTCAACGAGCACATGTTTTCTAGATAAACCTGATGAACTTACTTTTGAAGAAAAAGATAAAATCTGGAAAGAACGTTCTATTGAATGGGTAAAGGACAATCCACTACAGTTCACAAAACTTTATGTTATGAAACTATTCGGACTTTGGGTTGAGGATTCTTGGCCAGACCGTCCTATGATAGGAGGATTTGGTTTCGCTAATGAAGCATCTAAAGGAGATAACTATGTATGGCTTGCAAAGAGGGCTGGTGGAATGCTCTTGAAAGGCTGGTCGTACTACTTACTGCTCCTGCTTTTTGTCTTCACTGTATGGAAGCACAAAAAAGAGATTCTATCGCCCAAGGGCAATTTGATATTGATTTTGTTTTTGGGGGTGCTGGCCACATGTATATTCCCTGTTTGCCCAAGATACCATTATCCTTTCCTTTTCATTTTAATAATATGGTCGGCATACGGGTTTGAACAAAAATTCATTGAGCAAAAACAAAAGTAATGACACACTATATATTATTATTACGCCCACATCAATGGCTTAAGAATGTATTTATATTTTTACCATTGTTTTTTGACCGTCATTTATTTGACGTCAATTATCTTGTGCCAAGTTTGTTGATGTTTTTTTCATATAGCTTCGCTGCAAGTGGCATTTATTGTTTTAATGACATATATGATGTTGAGGCAGACAGGAATCACCCAGAGAAATGTAAACGACCTATTGCATCAGGTGCAGTTAAGGTGGCGTCTGCATATATCCTCATGCTACTATGTTTTGCCACTTCATTTGCCATTATCACTATGGGCGAATTTGAAAATAAGTCACGGTTATATGGAGTGATTGCATTCTATATACTGATGAATATTGCATATTGTATAAAATTAAAACAGATAGCGATTGTCGATGTATTTATCATAGCAGTCGGTTTCGTTTTAAGAATATTAGTAGGCGGATTTGCAACTAACATATATCTTTCGCATTGGATTGTGCTGATGACATTCCTATTGGCTCTATTTCTGGCGTTTGCTAAGCGCAGAGACGATGTCGTTATGTATGAGGATAGTGGTGTTAAAATGCGAAAGAATGTGAACCGCTATAATCTTGCTTTCATGAATCAATTGATTGCAGTTGTCGCTTGCCTGACAATGATGTGCTATATTATGTATACTGTGTCTCCTGAGGTAATTGAAAGATTCCATAGTTCCTCTTACATATATGTGACCTCTATTTTTGTTTTAGCAGGCATTATTAGATACCTCCAGTTGACGATAGTGGATGTAAAAAGTGGAAGTCCAACGAAAGTACTCATGAAAGATCATTTCGTCCAGGCTTGTATAGTAGGTTGGATAGTAACATTCGTAATTATTTTATATCTTTAATCAATTGTGAATTTCTTAAGGCAGGAAGGAAACATGACACAATTATTAACCAATATAAGAAAACCACTATTCCATGAAATAATTAAATTTATAGTTGTTGGTTTTATTGCGGTTATAGTTCAATATGTTGTTTATTATCTTTGCTTATTTTTTATAAACCATAATATATCTTTTGCAATAGGTTATTTAATTAGTTTTATTTTTAACTATTATCTTAGTACGGTTTTTACATTTAAGTCAAAGAAGAGTGTAAAAAATGGTGTGGGATTTGCTATATGTCATATTATTAATTTTACATTACAGGTAGTACTACTTAATCTATTTATAAATTTAGATATAAGCAAACAGTTGGCACCAATTCCAGTTTTTGCGATATGTGTCCCGACTAATTTTGTGATGGTAAGATTTGTTTTAAAAAAACTATGAAAAGAACTGTTGTAGTATTTGATTTTGATGGCACGCTTACGACTAAAGACACTCTGCTTGAGTTTATTAAGTTCGCGTGTGGAAAAAGAAGATTCTTTGCAGGTTTCATTTTATACTCTCCGTATCTTGTTTTAATGAAGTTACGTCTATATGCGAACTGGAAGGCCAAGGAGAAAATATTTACCTATTTCTTTAAGGGAATGGGCTATGAGGAGTTCAAGTCGTTAGGAATGGCATTTTCAGGAGTTGTTGAGACTATAAAACGAGACGAAACCGTAGCAGAACTTAAAAAACACATAACAGAAGGTCATGAAGTATATGTAATAAGTGCAAGCATTGAAGATTGGGTAAGACCATGGTGTGAGAAATATAAAGTTAAAGAAGTTCTTGGTACTAAGATTGAAGTGGATAAGAATGGGAAGGTAACAGGTAAATTCCTTACTAAGAACTGCTATGGGCAGGAAAAGGTTAATCGCCTTTTGCAAGAAGAACCAAACCGAAGTGATTATTCACTTATAGCTTATGGTGATAGTCGAGGCGACAAAGAGATATTGAATTTTGCCGATAGTGGCATTTATGTGTAATAAAAAAAGGAATGTCAATAATAGGAGAATAAAAGATGAAGGATAGAGCATGCGAGATAGATGTAATGAAGGGTATAGGAATACTATTGGTGATTTTAGGCCATTGTATGCCAGATTTTCCAATTAATATATTGGCTGAGCGAACATCTGCTGAACTACAAAGGTTCATTTACACATTCCATATGCCAATGTTTTTTTTCTGCTCTGGGTTTGTTATGAATTTTGCCCCCCCCTCAATTCCTAAATATCTTAAAACTAGAACAACCAGACTTGTAGTCCCGTATCTAACATTCTCGTTTGTGTCTGTGGGGTTAAGGGTCGTCTTCTCTTCATTTACCCGAAGTAATGTGGACATCGTTGAGGCTTTGGAAGGTATTTTTTTCTATGGCAAATTCTTTTGGTTTGTGTATGCTTTGTTTTTTGTAATGCTCTTGATCCTATTGCTAAAGAAAAGTAATATAGCACTTTTGGCCGTTTCCGCTATAGGGGTATTTTTCTATTATAAGAATGTAACACTGTTTTGTTTGTTTAACATAGGATATTTCATGCTATTTGGCGTTGCAGGCTTCCTTCTTTCCAAATATAGAAAAGTGTTGATGGAGGTTTTGGGAAAATATTGGATACCATCGTTACTCTTTGTTTTCCTATTCCTGCTGTTCTTGAATACTCCGCAAAAGCCGTTTGCTTTATTCTATTTTCATAAGATATTGATGGCTTTTATAGGTGTTTTTGCAGCATATGGATTAGCGACACATCCGATAAAAAATGAAACGTTATCAGGGATTGTTAATCACTTTGGCAAGTACTCATTACAGTATTATTTGATACATGAAATAGTTTCTCTTCCTTGTTATTATACAGCCCAATTGCTTCACTTGCATGCAAACATCATTACGGTATTCTTTTTCTTCATATTGATAACTTTTTCATCATACATTTTATTAAGAATACTGCTATTAAATAAATGGTGCTATAAGTTTGTTGGAATTAAATAAATCTATGAATAATATTCTGAGGCTCGAATGGGTTGACTTCGCAAAAGTCATGGCAATTTTCCTGGTATTTCTAGGGCATACAGAGGTGTCATCACCAGTAATGAACAGAATATACCTCTTCCACATGCCACTTTTTTTTGTTATCAGTGGGATTCTGTGGAATGAGGAAAAATACAAGGATATAAGCCTGTTGGGATTTATAAAAAAGAAATTTAAGAGTTTAATAATCCCGTATTTTAAAATAGCAATAGTTTGTTTTGTTATAAGGGGCTTGATAATCAATTTCTTTATATTGAATTATGAATCATATACCGATGCTCTTCTCAGGTATATCGTTGGCATATTATTAACAATCGGTAGTACGGAATATATGCCAAGTTGTAGCCCAATATGGTTTTTGACATGTCTGTTCTTTGCAGAACTCTGGATATGTATGATAATGAAACAAAAGTTACACTATTTGTATGTAATTGTTGCCATTATCATTGGAGTCTTTATTGAATATATCTTAAAATTACCATGGGGTCTAGGCATGTCTATTAGAGCGGTGCCATTTCTTTATTTGGGTATCTTAATAAAGCGTTATCCAACACTAATGGGAAAAAAGAGTATCATAATCTGTGGTGTGCTTAGCGTTGCTGCAATGCTGGGGTGTAATTTTCAAACCAATTTTGCAAGCGATTCGTATATGATCGTATTATATATGTTATTAACCGCACCTATTATTTCAATTTTCTTACTCGGTTGTTCTAAATACGTGGCCGATAGGAATCTGGGGGGGGCAAAATTTCTTAATCAATATGTGGGGAGAGAAACGCTTTTTTTAATGGGTTACAACTATCTGATAAACCCAGTGGCTGGAGTCACAACATTTCATATACCTGTTCTACAAGCCTTAATTGGCATACTCATATTGAGCTGTATTAAGATATATCTGAACAAGAATCCTAGGCTAAAAGAATGTTTTATATGACAATTGACATTTTATTTTTTGAACGTACATTAGCAGACCTTAAGAAGTTTGCTTTTAAGATATCAAAAGAGCTTAAGCAAATAGACAACGATATCAGAATCGGAGCAGTGGCAGTTGAAATGCCAGGCGAGAATGACGCCAATGTTATTGACATTTTTGTAAGCAGGAAGAGTATCAAGGATATTGATGCGTTCTTGATAGAGAGTGGAGTGAAGGTTATGGTTTTTACCCAGACGCGTATTCCTGATATGGAATTTATACTCCATTGCAAAAAACTCGGCATCAAAACCATCATGATACAAGAGGGCGTGATGTTCGATGGAATGAACATCAACGATGTATCAGCCAAGAATGCCTTTGCTATTTTGGGCTATCTTCCCAAAGTTTGCGAATATTTCGGTATTGTGTGGGATATGTGTAAATACGATAACCGTAGTTTCTTTACGGTCTGGAAACATGTCCTGCAAGAAAAGAAGAACGTAACGCTAAAACTGGCCAAAGAGTTCACAACTCATCTTATTGGTGACTACATCTTTACAATGGGCGAATATTGGGATGATTACTATCTAACGGAACATGGCTACAATAAGGAGCAAATACGTTTGATAGGCGATCATGACTTAGACGGTTTTGTGCCCACGGGAAAAAACGAGGACGCCATTTGCTATATTGCCAACGTACTCGTAGAGGATGGTACGGTCACAAAGAAAGATTTCGATGCTTTTCTCCATGCGTTTGCTGAATCTGTTGATAAGAAAACAAAGTTGTATATTAAGCTTCATCCCAGAAGTAATAAAGAGCTATATGATATTTTCAAGGAGCATAACGTTGAGTTTATCAGAAATGGTGTGCTGCCCAGTGTGAATGTTTATGTAGGTCATCGTTCTGCATTATTGGGTAGAGCTCTCTATGAGTCAGACTCTTTAATAATATGGCGATTTGCTTGTGAGGAGGTTTGTTTCTATGAAAAGTATGCTACGGCAACCTGTACTAAACCAGAAGAGCTAAGAAAAGCGTTGGAAACAGTCAACCTTCATGAACACACTAATAACAAATTAGAAACCATCTCAAAGGTCTATTGGAATAACCCAGAAGGTTCTATGAAGATGGCTGCAAGGTTAATAAACGATTATAAGAACAATAAAAGTATATAAGTATGAAAATAGTTGCAATTATGCCCATAAAGCTCAAAAATGAGCGTTGTCCGGGCAAGAATACAAGATTGTTGGGCCCCAAGCCCTTGATGCAGTATGAACTTGACTCTCTTAAAGAGTCAGGTCTTTGCGATAGTATCAATGTTTACTGTAGCGATGAAGCTGTAGTGCCATTTATTCCTGATGGTGTGAATTTCCTTAAAAGACCAAAGGAATTAGACCTTCCGACATCAAACTTTACTCAGATTTTTACCAGCTTCATGAACGAACAGGATGCTGACATCTATGTTTATGCTCATGCTACTGCTCCTTTCATCACAGTGGAAACCATGAAGCAGTGTATCAGTGCAGTGAAATCTGGTGAGTATGATTCTGCATTCTGTGCTGTTAAGTTGCAGGATTATTTGTGGCAGGATGGTCAGCCACTTAATTTTGATGCTTCTAATCTGCCCAGAACGCAGGATTTGAAGCCAATCTATCAGGAGACTTCAGGCGTATATGTTTTTACAAAGGAAGTCTTCCTAAAGCATAAACGTAGAGTAGGTGTTAAGCCATTTATTAAGGAAGTAACCTTCAAGGAGGCTGTAGATATCGATAACCCAGAGGATTTCGATTTGGCCGAGGTTATGCTTAATGTAAATATGTAAACTTTAAAATATAAGGATATGAATTCAATTAAAGTCCTTGATGTCACCTTGCGTGACGGTGGTTGTGTAAACGACTTCAATTTCGGCCAGGTCTATATGGAACAGATACTGGCAGCTCAGGAAGCATCTGGCGTTGAAATGATTGAGATGGGCTATCTCGATGAGAATAGAGGTTCTCTTCAGGGAAGAACCCAATGGAAGACCTCAGAGGCTATCTATGAGACGCTTATGAAAACCAAAAAGCCAGGTGTGACATATCTGGCCATCATGGACTATGGAAAGTTCAATGTAGATAATCTACCTCAGCGTTCAGAGAAGACCATTGATGGTATTCGTGTTGCTTTCCATAAGAAGAACATGCTAGATATTCCTGCCATTGGTCGCAAAATTATGGATAAAGGATATAAGTTCTATATCCAGCCCATGATTACTATGCGATATACAGACAGGGAAATGTTGGATTTGATTGAAATGGTCAATAAAGAGCTGCCTGATGCATCTGCATGTTATATAGTTGACTCATTTGGAGAAATGCGACCAAACGATTTGCATCGTTTGCTGAATATTGTGGATAACAACCTTGTGCACACAATGACTATCGGTTTCCATTCTCACAATAATCTGCAGATGTCTTACTCTAATGCATGTTCAATGCTTCAATTCCCAACTAACCGTGATTTGATGCTCGACAGTTCTATTATGGGTATGGGTAAGGGTGCTGGCAACTTGAATTCCGAGCTGCTGCTTGAACACTTAAATTTGTATTATGGAAAGAACTATAATGTCAGTCCATTGTTGGAAGTTATAGATAAGGTTCTGAATCAGTTGCATTCTGAGTTCTACTGGGGTTATGCACCAGAGTATTATCTGTCATCAGCTAACCATTGTACGCCAAGTTATGCCAGCCATTTCTATAACAAACATCAGTTGCCTATTGATCAGGTGGGAGAGCTACTTGGTATGATAGCAGAAGATAAGAAAATTTCCTTTGATAAGAATTATGCTGAGGAAATCTGGCGTGAATATAATGAAAGGAAACAGGTAGATGATTCTGGTGTTGTTTCTGAGATGAAAACTATACTTGCAGGAAAGAAAGTACTGTTGATAGCACCAGGAAAGAGCATTGTTGAGAATAGAGAAAAGATTGAAAACGTTCTTAATCAAGAGGATGTCGTTTCAATTGGCTTGAACCTGACAGCGTCTTTTAAAGTAGATTATCTGATGACAACTCGACAGGATGTTTATGATGCTGCTGTGGAAGAAGGAAAGGCTGTGATTACAACCTCAAATGTTTCCAAAGGTGCCCGTGGTAAGGTGAAGATTCTGAACTACAAGAACTGGATTGATATTAGTGATGGCAGAACCCATGATTCGTCATCGGTTATTATGCTGAACTTCTTGAAGGCTTGTGATGTAAAAGAGATTCTACTTGCAGGATTTGACGGATTTATGGTGAACATTAACGAGAACTACTCTGATCCTAATCTCAGACGTCCTGTAAGTGTTGAGCAAGTAGAGCGCCGGAACGCTTATTACAAGAGGTTTATTGGAGAAATTGCCGCTTCAGGCATAAAGATAACATTCGTTACACCTTCAAAGTATGAGTAAACCGATAAGATACCTTGTGATGGACGTTGATGGCACCTTAACAGATGGCAAAATCTACATGGGAGCCAATGGCGAATTAATGAAGGCTTTTGATATTAAGGACGGTTATGGTATCCATGATATGTTGATGCCAGGGGGAGTAGAGCCTGTTATTATAACAGGACGGTTTTCTGATATTTTAAAAAACAGATGCGATGAACTTGGAATAACTAATTTTTTTCAAGGTGTTAAGGATAAGGTCGCCAGACTTCAATCATTTTTGGATGAGCAAAATGGAGAAATGTCAGAAGTGGCTTATATAGGCGATGACCTCAACGATCTAGAGTGCATAAAGATAGTTCGCAATGAGGGAGGCTTGACAGGCAGTCCTTTTAATGCAGCTAGAGAAGTAAGGCATGCCGTTAATTATAAGTGCAAAGCCAAGGGAGGTGAAGGTGCTGTAAGAGAATTCATTGAATATATATTAAAGAAGAATGATAAGATAGTGTAACTATGAATCTTAAATTGAGGAATATTCTCGTCTCTCCTCCTAGTATGATTTCCAATATCTGTTTGAGTGTTTAAAAACTGTCCGTCATAGTAATGATGAAAAGATTATTTGATATAGTTGCAAGTGGGCTTGGATTAATAGTACTGAGCCCATTGTTCTTGATACTTGCTATTTGGATTAAACTGGATAGCAAGGGACCGGTATTCTACCGTCAGGTACGTGTGGGCAGGTATAACAAGGACTTCCGTATCTTTAAGTTCCGCTCAATGAGGGTGGGATCGGATAAGGGAAGTCTGGTTACCATTGGGGGAAGAGACCCTCGTGTGACAAAATCTGGATATTGGATTCGTAAGTTCAAGCTGGACGAACTCCCTCAACTTATCAATGTGTTCATTGGGGATATGAGTTTGGTCGGTCCTCGTCCGGAAGTACGGCATTATGTAGACTATTGGACTCCAGAGCAGATGCATGTGCTAGATGTACGCCCCGGAATTACTGATCCTGCCTCCATCAAGTTCCGGAACGAGAATGAGTTGATGGAGAAAGCTGAGGACCCAGAAAAATATTATATCGAGGTGATTATGCAGGAGAAAATCAAGCTATATCTAGAGTATGTGGAGAAGCACAGCTTCTGGTATGACCTGGGCCTGATATTCAAGACATTTTGGGTAATAGTAAAGGAACGGTAACCTTAACGTTGACGTTAACCTTGACTTTAGGATACGATGAGAGATAAGACCATTGAAGCATTCTTCGCATTAATAAGAGAAGGACTCTTTCCGGTTTACGGTGAAGAGTCCAAAGTTAATGAATCTTTATTTCAAGACGTTGAATGGGAGGAGATATACCAACTGGCTCAGGAGCAATCTGTTCTGGGGCTTGTACTTGCTGGATTAGAGCAATACAAGAACCTTAACGTTAACCTTGACGTTAACCAAAAGTTGCTATTGCAATGGATAGGGGAAGTGCAGTTGATTGAGCAGCGGAACAAAACTATGAACCAATTTATCGCAGAGCTTGTGCGGGCTATGCGGAAAACGGGCATTTATACCCTATTGGTGAAAGGTCAAGGTATTGCTCAATGTTATGAAAGACCTTTCTGGCGGGCTTGTGGAGATGTGGACTTTTTTCTGAGTAATGATAATTACCCAAAGGCGAAAGATTATCTTGTTCCATTAGCATCATCAGTAGAGACCGAAGGTGTGTATGGAAAACACCTAGGGATGGTAGTTAATGGATGGAATGTGGAATTGCACGGAAGCTTAAGGTGTGGTTTATCAAATAGGGTGGACAAAGTACTGGAGGATGTCCTAATTGATACCTTTAACAACGGAAATGTTAGGTCGTGGAATGATGATGGTGTGCAAGTGTTCATGCTTGGGGTAGAGAATGATGCTTTCTATGTGTTTAATCATTTTTTGGGGCATTTCTATAAAGGTGGAATAGGGCTGAGGCAAGTTTGCGACTGGTGCAGGTTGCTATATACCTATAGGGATTCACTGAATTACGAACTCTTGGAATCACGGATTAAGAGAGCTGGACTGATGAGCGAATGGAAAGCATTCTACAATCTGGCAAGCAGATACCTTGGAATGCCAGATTTGGGTTCAGGCTTAATGGTTCATGATTCACGGTATGATAAGAAGGCTGATAAGATATGTGAGTTCATACTTGAAGTAGGGAACTTTGGACATAACAGAGATATGAGTTTTTACCATAACGGGTCTTATCTTGTGCAGAAAATTAAGTCATTTGGCCGCAGAATGAGTGATATGTGGGACCATCTGATGATATTCCCACTGGATACAATAAGGTTTATTCCTTGTATTCTGTTTAATGGGTTAAGGTCTGCCGTAAGAGGAGAATAGCCGCAAAACCGCAAGTTAACGTTAGCTTTAACGATAACCAATGAAAATCATAGATAAGAATCTTTTGGACGAAGTTTCCGCACAGGCAAAAGAATCTCAAAGGCTGAGGATGAATTATAACTTTCATCAGTCGCTGGATGATAAATGTCATCGATTCTTGAATGCCGTGGAGCCAGGAACGAAGGTTGAGATACATCG
>OCTX012290214.1_pt1 | contig 23082 bp, 13 predicted proteins | sample 1539691 | NCBI WGS metagenome assembly OCTX01 (sample SAMN02144231, study PRJEB22623) | gut metagenome | biome: sheep rumen | host: Ovis aries | place: New Zealand
GAGGACATCGTCACAACCGAGGAAATCGACGTGCCGGTGGCTGACGACTACACTTTCACCATGCCGCAGGCGAACGTCACTGTTTCTGCTACATTCGAGAAGGCTTATGCCATCACGATCAACGCTGAGAACGGTACCGTTACTTCCGACCCGGCTGAGCAGGCATTCGAAGCTGACAAGGTTACACTCACCATCACTCCGGCTACTGGCTACGACTTCAAGTCTGTCAGCGCGGTTGACGCTGAGGGCAACACTGTGGCCATCGCCGAGGACAACACATTCACCATGCCGGCAAGCGCCGTCACTGTGACTGCTGAGTTCGAGGAGAAGGTCATCATGCTCGAGACCGACATGACCAGCTCGTTCGCTGCACTGACCAATGCAAGCAACTGGTGTACACCTAACACACAGTTCAACGACGATGGAACACCGAAAGCAGGCACAACGGCAGCAGCTGTTGGTTGGGCAGCTCCTCAGGTGACCACCAACACTGGTGAAACAGTGGCATGCTGCGAATTCTACGATGTAAATGGATGCGCTCAAACTGGCGACATGCTCTATCAGACGGTTAAAGGACTCGCGCCTGGTACATACAAGATTGAGCTTTACGGTGCTGCTGCATTCACTTTCGGACGTGGATTCGGATCGATGGCATTCACGGGCGACCTCAATACGGCCACCAACGATGCATATGCTGAAGGCAACAAGATCACTGAGAACACAGGTGTAAAGCTCACTGCAACTACTTCTGAAGGAACATATGGCGACGAAATCGCTATCTGGTATGCTACAAACTTCAACCCTGACGGACCTGAGACCGTTGTTATCGACGGTGTTGAGGTGGGATCCAACGGAGAGGTGAAACTGGCAATGACCAAGACTTCTCAGTCCACCAACTGGCACATCATCCAGCTCAAGGGTGTGACCGCTACCGTGAACGCAAAGGACGCACTCGCTGCCGCTGTAGCTGCTGCTGAGCAGGCTGCTGAGCAGGACATTCCTCAGGCTGTTAAGGACGAGGTGGCTCAGACCGTTGCCGACAACAACAAGCTCTACGACACAGCTGAAGAGTATCAGGCTGCTATCGACGCTATCAATGCCGCTACAGCTAAGGCCAACAAGTTCGCCGCTGCAAGCGACTACTTCAACAGAATGGCTGAAGTACTCGACAAGACTAACGTTTACACGCAGGAGGCATACGATGCCAACTATGGCACATGGAAGCAGGCTTACGACGAGGGTACACTCGACGAGGCTACCATGGCTACGCTCACTGGCGACAAGGCTTATGTCAGAAATGACTGGGGTGCTGCTCACAACGGCACTGACTACAACCTCGACAACGTCCTCCTCTCTGCATGGACTATCGGTGGCGAGCAGGCTGCTGACTACACCAAGAGCCTCTACATCAACACGTGGAGTACTGAAGGAAACGACGGCTCATTCCCGAACCCGTTCTTCGAGTACTGGACTGGCGACGGCAACTCTCTTGGAGCTACCAACATCCAGGCTACTATGACTGGACTCGAGGCTGGTAAGGCTTACACTGCTACTGTTCTGGCTCGCGTGTACGACACTGGAACCACTCCGGCTGAGGAGGGTATCACACTCACTGTAGGCGACGGCGACGGAATTGACGTGACGAACGGAGAGACCACAGTCGTTGGAAATGCTGCAAACAACTATACTTTCCACATCGGAACATTCACTGCTACTGGTAATGCCGACGATGAGGGTAACCTCAAGATCACATTCAACGTAGGAAACGGAAGCAACGTAAGCTGGTTCTCTTTCAAGGACATGATGGTCGAGGCCGTGCCTGAGGAATATGAAATCGTGGCACAGGCTGAGAACGGTACTGCTGAGACTGACGTCACTACAGCTACTGAAGGCACCACAGTGAACATCACACTCACTCCGGACGAAGGATTTGAGTTTGACGAAATCACTGTCAACACCTTCACATGGTCTACTGATGAGGAGACTGGCGAGAAGGTTATGGATCTCGGCGAAGAGGATATCGCTACCACGGAGACTGAGACCGGATACTCTTTCGTTATGCCGGCTGGAAACGTGACTGTTATCGCTATCTTCAAGGAGAAACCGACCAAGAACGAGCCGGGTGAGTACAAGAACACGCCGCTCACGAAGGATATGCTCAAGGGATGGAACGGCGTTGACGACTATGCAAAGGTCAACAACGAGAATCCTTACTCGGAGAGTATGGACCTTCCTGCAGAAGTAACCGCAGGCAATACCGTTTACGGTACCAGCACTGTGGACTGCTACAGATATGCTGACATCACTGGTGCAACTACCATGCGCATTAATGGTACTCCTGGTGTTCAAGTACGCGTACTTATGAACCGTGCATATCAAGAAGACGGACAAGGTCCGTTGACTGAGAAACAAGTAATCATCGGTGAAGATGGATATGTTGACGTTGACCTCTCTGAATTAGAGTATGTACACGTGAACGCCATCAAGACTGGATGGGGATCTTCTGCAGGTACTATCGAGAGCATCATCCTCAATCCGTTCGACCCGACGGCTTACACTGTGGAGAGCCTCTGCGGATCTTACTACGAAGGTATACCGGTTGAGGTGGACATCGACGCTATCTACCAGCTCATTGGCGCTGTGCCTCCGGGTATCAAGGTAGTGGCTGAATATCCTGACGGAACGCGTGCAGACAACGTACGTGGTGATACCGACGGATGGCGCGACGCTGAAGGCAATGCTATGGGATGGAGTACTGACGCTTACTTCTTCCTCCAGGACGACCCTGAAAATGCAAACATCTTCTTCATGGGTGGATACCCTGGCAACACCGAAGAGCCCGCTGAGTACACTGGAACACTCGTGTTCATCAACACTGCTACTAACGCTGAGCAGAAGGTAACCTTCACGCTCAAGTATGTTCCTGCTCCTCCGATTGAGCGCAACATCGTGGCTACCATCGTCAAGGATGTTGAGTACACTGCTGAAGAAGGTGACTACACGATGAAGACCGTTGAGCTCACTGAGGATGAGATTGCTCAGATCACCAGGACACTCGGCATCGAGACACTGGCTGACGAGTCACTCGAAATCTACGGCTACAATCCATCTGACAGAAGCTTCGTTGCTAACTGGCAGCCATTCGACGGATGGCGTAACGCCGACGGTGACTTCGCAAACTGGACTGGAAACCCGAAATCACCGGTTTCTGTCAAGATTCTCGAAGACGGACTTGCTGTAGCTGATGGTAAGTTCCATACGTACAACATCAACGGTGGTGTCGACGTGGTGAAGACTTACTGGGCATACGCTAACGAGACTGACGCTGTGCTCGTGGAGATCGACGTGAACTTCCCGCAGGGATACAACGTTGACATCGCTGAGACTGCAAACGGTACTGTTGAGGCTGACTACACTAGAGTTGCTGAAGGCAAGACCGTGACGCTCACCGTTACTCCGGATGAAGGCTACAACCTCAAGAGCATCCGTGCGTTCTACACGCAGGAAGACGGAACTGGGGAAACAGGCGCAGGCGTGAAGCTCAGTGGAATGGCTATGGCTGCTGCCACAGACGTTGACCTCGAGCTCACGCAAAATGAAGACGGAACTTACTCATTCACCATGCCGGCTGCTGACGTCAAGGTAGAGGCTACGTTCGACGATCCTACTTCTATCGGTGCTGAAGACAACAGCACAGGCTGGTGGCAGGACTTCTCCGACTTCTACAACCTGACTAAGGGACAGACCGCATTCATCTCCTTCGACAACTACAACGACGGTGGAGACAACTGGCACAACTGGCTCTACGTCACTCAGAAGCCGAACATTGGTAAATACGGTGCTGGTGATGACGAGTTCGGAGCTATCCGTGCTGACAACTACGGATGGGGTTCTTCTTACGATGCTACTACTCTCCAGAACAACTACGATTGGAGTACATTCATGACCGACATGAACAACTCTCACGTCGAGGCTACGCTCGGCATGGACGAGGAGGGCAAGATCGTCATGAACTCTGTTATCACTACTACTGAAGGTAAGACATACAACTACTCTTACACTTCTAAGCCAGTAGATGAGGACGGATTCGAGTTCTTCTACACGGTTGAGAACGCTCACCTGAAGAACTTCAAGGTGACCATCGAGGATGTGCCTGTAGGCATCAACCGCATCAACACGGATGCAAACAGCTTCGCTACCAACCTCGACGAGGCTCTGCGCAACGGTAAGGTATTCGATATCTCCGGACGCAAGGTTAGCACTGTTGTCAACGGTGGAATCTACATCGTAGACGGCAAGAAGCTCATCATCCGCAAGTAACGATCACGAATCTTTTGATTCTATCATAAAGAAGCCCGGCCAACAGCCGGGCTTTTTTTAGCGATATTAAAAATAAAAAAAATAATTTTCAAAAAAAATTTGCATGTAATAAATTTATTACCTATATTTGTAGAAAAACCTAATATGCCAACTATTTTTACAATATTTGGATATCGTTTCTTTTCTATGCAAACGACCTATGCCCATTCACATTCACGTAACAAGGGGTGGTGCTGCGGCAAAATTCAATCTCTTTCCCGTATCATTGGTTTACAATCATGGATTCAAGTCATCAGAACTGAAAATGATTGAATCAATTATAGAAGAAAACGAAGAGAACATAAGCAATCATTGGAATACGTTTTTCAACAATAATAAAAAATAAAGGAGGATAAGACATATGATAAACATAGAACGAGTTTGGACTACAGAGAAAGCTATTTGGATTCGCACAAAAGAAGGGCAGGAATACTGCGAGAAATTCGCCGACTATCCTCGTCTGAAATATGCAGACAAGGCACAACGGGAGAACTTCAAAACGGACGAATTCGGGATTCACTGGCCTGAGCTGGACGAAGACCTCAGCTTTGAGGGGTTTCTTGAAAAGCCTCAAACCACAGAATTATATCGGTTGTTCATGGAACACCCGGAATTGAATGTGTCATCAATTGTCAGGAGAATGGGAATATCCCAAAGTTTGATGGCGCAATACGTCAGCGGAATAAAAAAGATCAGTGATGAACGGCTTCAAATAGTAAAGGAAACCTTTCATCAGATAGGCAGAGAGTTGATTGCTGTCTAAAAAACATCTAATTCTCCCACTCAACGCTCAGAAACAATCTAGAAAGTCTAGAATATCTAGTAAGTCTAGTTCATCTAGAATATCTAGTCCATCTAGAATATCTAGAGCATCTAGAAAATCTAGTCCATCTAGAATATCTAACTTCACTCTAAACTCTAAACCCTCAACTCTAAACTCTCCTCAAACCTCAAATTAATAAATGGCCAGTCCCGCCAGTCCGCAAATAACCAGCAGCAGGATGGGGTTCACCTTATACAGCCTTACCCCAACGAACGCAAAGCAGAAGATGATGATGCTCGTGAGGAACGCGAACCAGCTTTCGCCGGGAGAGCTGAAGTTCTCCGCTGTCATCAGCTGGATGGCAGCAGCGGCTATAAGACCCACGATGACGGGGCGGATGCCGGCAAACACGTTATGTACGTTCTTCGAGTCGCTGTGCTTGATGAGAAAACGGCTGATATAGAGCATCACGAGAAACGGCAGCCACAGCACCGACAGCGAGGCCAGGACAGCACTCAGGATGGCAGCCCACTCCGGATACCCTTCGTTGATAGCCACGGTGTAGCCCGTGTAAGTGGCGCTGTTGATCCCGATTGGCCCGGGCGTCGACTGGCTGATGGCCACGATGTCCGTAAACTCGGCGTTCGTCAGCCAGTGGTTCTTCTTCACGATCTCGTTCTGAAGCAGCGAAATCATGGCATAACCTCCGCCAAAATTAAATATTCCGATCTTGGAGAATGTAAGAAAAATCTTAAGAAAAAGCACTGATATAATTGAAATTTGAAGTTTGAAATTTGAAATTTGAAGTTTGAAATTTAAGCTTTGAGATTTTATTATTGGCTTTGTCCGACCTGTCCGACCCGTCCGACCTGTCTGCCCCGTCCTCCCTTTACTTCTTTAGCCTCCCGTAGACAAACCCGGAGACTGCCGCCACCAGTATAATCCAGATTGGCGACACCCCGAGAAACGCGATAAGCACACACGACACCACGGGTATCCACAGCGTCTGCTTCGTCAGTTTCGCCGATTTGGCCAATGAGAAGCAAGGAGCGGCGATAAGCGCCACCACCGCCGGGCGGATGCCACGGAAAAACTTCTCCACATACACGTTTCCCTTGAACGCCTGGAAGAACATGGCGATAAGCAGGATAATCACGATGGAAGGAAGGGCTGCACCGATGGAGCACACCACCCCGCCCTTCACTCCGTGAAGCTTGTTGCCGATATGCGATGCCATGTTGATGGCAAACACGCCTGGCGAAGCCTGCGACACCGCCATGATGTCCACAAACTCCTCCTTCGACAAGTACCCGCCCTTGTCCACGATTTCGGATTCAAGCAAGGGGACCATTGCATAGCCCCCTCCCAGTGTGAATAATCCAATTTTACTAAATGTCCAAAATAATTTTAACACCTTTCAATCAACAGTCATTTTTAAATTCCTCGAAGCATCAGAATCTAGAATATCTAGAAAATCTAGAGCATCTAGAATATCTAGAATATCTAGAATATCTAGAATGTCTAGAGCATCTAGCCCCCGTCCGCATGGCCCTAAACTCTCTCCTCAATCCACCGTCTTGCGTTCACGAACGCCTCGATCCAAGGCGTCACCTCGTCGTCCTGACGGTCGGCAGGATAGTTGGCCTGCTGCCAAGGGAAGATGGCGCGCTCCAGGTGAGGCATCATAGCCAGGTGGCGCCCATCGCTGCTGACCAGTCCGGCCACGTCGTAGTCGCTGCCGTTAGGGTTGGCGGGATAGCCGTGGTAGTTGTATTTCGCAATGATGTTGTAAGTGTCCTGATCGTCTGGAAGAGAGAAGTTTCCTTCTCCGTGTGCCACCCAGATGCCCAGCTTGCTGCCGCTCAGGCTGCCGAACATCACGCTCTCGTTCTCAGGGATGGCCACTGTCACGAACTCGCTCTCAAACTTGTGCGACACGTTATGCAGCATCTTGGCGTGGTGAGAAGCATCCTTCGTGTTCAGAAGGCCCAGTTCCACCATCAGCTGACAGCCGTTGCAGATACCAAGCGACAGCGTGTCTTCGCGGGCGTAGAATGCGTCGAGTGCGGCCTTGGCCTTAGGGTTGAAGAGGAAGGCGCCGGCCCAGCCCTTTGCGCTGCCCAGCACGTCGCTGTTCGAGAAACCGCCGCAGAACACGATCATGTTGATGTCCTCCAGCGTCTCACGCCCGCTCACCAGGTCGGTCATCATCACGTCTTTCACGTCGAAGCCGGCGAGATAGAGAGAATAAGCCATCTCACGCTCGCCGTTCGTGCCCTTCTCGCGGATGATGGCGGCTTTCACGCCCGTGCGCTCGCGGCGGTCGGCACTGATGCCGTACTGGCTCAGCTTGCCTGTGAAGTCCTTCGGGAAGAGATGCTCTATCGGCTGCTTCTTGTAGTTCTCGAAGCGCTCGTCGGCCATGCCGTTGAAGCTCTGGTTGCGGTCCAGGATGTGCGAGGTCTCATACCACACGTCTCTCATTTCGTCGATGTCGAACGACAGCGCCTTGCCGCCTTTCTTCACTGTGAGCTTGCGGGCCGACACAGGATGGCCGATCTGGAGGAAACCGACTTCGTTCTCCTCCAGGATTTCTTCCACTCGGCTCTGGTTTTCAGCACTCACCTGAATGACGACGCCCGGATTCTCGGCAAAGAGGATTTTCACGAAGTCGTCCTCTGCCATCGCGTTCAGGTCGATGCTCAGGCCGCCGGCAGTGTTGCCGAAGGTCATCTCTAACAGTGTGGTGATGAGTCCGCCGGCGCTGATGTCGTGGCCGGCAAGCAGAAGACCCTCGCCCACCAGTTGCTGGATGGCATTGAAGGCGTCGCGGAAATATTCCGTGTTCTTCACGGTCGGCACGTCGCTGCCAACCTTGCCCAGGGTCTGGGCGAATGCCGAGCCGCCGAGGCGGAGCTGGTCGAACGAGAAGTCAATATGGTAGATGATGGTGGTGTCATCGTTGCGGATGACAGGGCCCACCACTTTACGGATGTCGAACACCTCACCGCCGGAGCTGACGATAACCGTTCCAGGGCTGATGATTTTCGATCCGTCAGGATATTTCTGGGTCATCGACAGCGAGTCTTTTCCCGTCGGCACGTTCACGCCGAGTGCGCAGCAGAAGTCGCTCAGCGCCTTCACGCCGGCATAGAGCCGGGCGTCCTCGCCTTTCTGGGAGCGGCAGGGCCACATCCAGTTGGCTGAGAGCGATATGCTGTCGATGCCTTCTGTCAGCGGGGCCCACACGATGTTGGTGAGGGACTCGGCCACACTCAGCACCGATCCGGCAGCCACGTCGGCCAGCCCGGCCTGAGGGGCGTGGCCGATGGCGGTGGCGATGCCCTTACGGCCACGGTAGTCGAGTGCCACGACGCCGCAGTCCGACAGCGGAAGCTGGATCTCGCCCTGGCACTGCTGGCGGGCCACCTTGCCCGTCACGCTGCGGTCCACCTTGTTTGTAAGCCAGTCCTTGCAGGCCACGGCCTCCAGACTCAGCACGTTGCGAAGGTATTCGTCAACCTTGTCCAGCGTATATACGGCATTCTCATATTTTCGCACGACGGTCACGTCGTTCATGTAGGTCTTCGGGGAGTGGCCGAACATCTGGGCAACGTCCAGGTCGAACGGACGGACGCCGTCGCCCTGCTCGAAGGCGAAATGGGCGTCGCCGGTGGTCTCGCCAACAACGTACAGCGGAGCACGCTCGCGCTCGGCGATCTTACGCACGTGGTCGATATGTTCTTCCTGTATGAGCAGGCCCATGCGCTCCTGGCTCTCGTTGGCGATGATCTCTTTCGACGAGAGGGTCTGGTCGCCGATGGGCAGTTTGGTCATGTCGATCAGTCCGCCGCATTCTTCCACCAGCTCGGAGAGGCAGTTCACGTGCCCGGCAGAACCGTGGTCGTGGATGGACACCACGGGGTTGACTTCCTCTTCGCAGAGTGCACGCACGAGGTTGTTCGCGCGTTTCTGCATCTCGGGGTTGGCGCGCTGAACGGCGTTGAGCTCGATGCCGCTGGAATAGCGGCCGGTGTCCACTGACGAGACGGAGCCGCCGCCGAGGCCGATGCGGTAGTTGTCGCCGCCCACCACCACGATCTTGTTGCCTTTCTCCGGAGTCCCTTTCAGGCAGTCGCGCTTCGTGCCGTAGCCCACGCCGCCGGCAAGCATGATCACCTTGTCGTAGCCGTACTGCTCGCCGTTCTCCTCATGCTCGAAAGTGAGCACGGAACCGGTGATGAGCGGCTGGCCGAACTTGTTGCCGAAGTCGCTCGCACCGTTGCTTGCCTTGATGAGGATTTGCTCAGGACTCTGATAGAGCCATTTGCGCACGGGCAGCAGCTGCTCCCACGACAGGGGGCCTCCCTCGTGGTTGCGGGCGTAGCTGGTCATGTAGACCGCCGTGCCGGCGATGGGCCACGAGCCTACGCCGCCACCCATTCGGTCGCGGATCTCGCCTCCTGTACCAGTGGCAGCTCCGTTGAACGGCTCCACGGTGGTAGGGAAGTTGTGGGTCTCTGCCTTCAGCGAAATGACGGACTCGATGTCGCGCACTTCGAAGTAGTCGGACGTGGAGTGGTCGGCGGGAGCGAACTGCTCCACCACCGGACCTTGGGCGAACGCCACGTTGTCCTTGTAGGCGGATATGATTTGGTTCGGATTCAGCTGAGTCGTCTTCTTGATCATGGCGAACAGCGACGACTCCATCTCCTTGCCATCGATGATGAATGTGCCGCCGAAGATCTTGTGGCGGCAGTGCTCGGAGTTGATCTGGGCGAATCCGAAGACTTCAGAATCCGTGAGTTTGCGGCCCAGCTGGCCCTCCACCTTGTGGAGATACTCGATTTCCTCCGGGCTCAGCGCCAGTCCTTCCTGCTCATTGTATTCCTCCAGATTCTCGATGTGGAGAATGGGGGCAGGCTGGATTTTCACGGTGAACACCTGCTGGTCCAGGCCTTTGTACATACGCTGCAGCATGGGGTCGAACTCAGCATCCTCGCTGTCCACCGGGAAATACTCCTCTATTCGGTCCACGCCATGGATGGCCATGTTCTGAGTGATCTCCACGGCGTTTGTACTCCAAGGAGTGACCATCTCTCGACGGGGGCCGACAAAGAAGCCTGACATATGGTCGGCGTCGAGTAGTTCTGCCTCGCCATAGAGCCATGAGAGCTTCGATTTCTCTTCTTCACTGACCTGATGGTCGATACTGGTCGCAATAATCGTTTTTGAAGGGGTTCTGAAAAAATAAACCATATATTACAAGTTGAGAGTTATTAACCTTCGTTTGTTGGGACTTACTTCATGTATGTCCGCATCATATAAGAGGAGCATTCCAAAATCAGAATTTAAAGAACACCCCGTAATAGAAAACACCGATTTAGCGGGCTGACTTTTCCTCCCCGCTAAATTCATTTGCAAAGTTACGAAAAAAAACACAATAAATAAAGAATCGCGTATGAAGAATGAGCATACCCCCCTATTTTTCCAAAATCACTCTCCCTCGAAGCCCCAAAATCCAGAAATCCAGAAAATCTAGAAAGTCTAGAACATCCAGCCCCCGTCCGCATGGCCAATTCTTCATTTAATACCCGTCCGCATGGCTCTTTCAACTTTCAACTTTAAACTTTCAACTTTGAACTAAAGAACATACTTCTGCCTCTGCCGTGCCGGGTCGAAAAACGCCACTCCCCTCTTGCCCAGGTCGAACGTGGACGTGGTAGGAAGCTTCCCTACGATTATGTCCCAGACCTCGGAAGCAGTTTTTTGGATCCCGTCTATGATAAGGCATGTATGCTCGTCAAAAACGCCCTGTTCGATGTCGCTCTGCAAGTCCGTCAGGTGCTTGGAGTCGTAGTAGCGTACCGTCATGCCGCCGTCGTTGAGTCCCCGTTTGCTGAGTGGCGCCACGAGGTGAGCCTTCGTGATGTTATCGTCCGTGTAGGCCACGACATCCTTGGCATGAAGCCAGCGGACGATGCGGAAAAGCTGCCGGTCGGACTTCGTGCCGGCAAGCTTGTCGAAAGCATAAAACCAGCTCTTGTCCGCCAGAGCGTCCCTGACAAACGCGTAAGCCCAGGGTGACTGCACGTTGAATCCATGGCGGTGCCACCATCGCCGCGGCAGGGAAAGGATATAGCAAAACTTGTTCATTTGCTCTGTTTGTTCTTGGATTTTCCACAAAGTTACAAAAATACCCCGATTTAGGCAAACAGATAACCTTATTTGACCGTTTCAACACATTTTATTAACGATTTAGGCATCGTATGTGGAAAAAATTTGTAATTTTGCAACCCAATCCCATCCCCAAAGTAACTAAAACTTTTCACTATTCACTTTTCACTATTCACTTAAGAAAGATATGATTTACACAAAGACAGGAGACAAAGGCACGACGAGCCTCGTAGGAGGCGAGCGCGTGAGCAAGAACGACCCACGCTTGGAGTCTTACGGAACCGTAGACGAGCTGAACTCACAGTTGGGACTGCTGCTGACCTATCTCGAAACCGAAGAAGACGCAGCCGTCGTAAGCCAGGTGCAGAACGATTTGTTCGTGGTGGGAGGATATCTGGCCACCGACCAGGACCACACACAGCTGAAAGCACAGACCGTGGTGAGCGACGGGATGCTGGAAGCGTTGGAAGAGGCAATCGACGCCATCGAGAACACACTGCCGCCGCTCAGGGCATTCATCCTCCCAGGGGGCACACGCGGTGCCGCAGTATGCCATGTGTGCCGTACCGTGTGCCGCAGAGCAGAGCGAAATATTGTTGCGTTGAACAGTGAACTGGCTGAAAAAGGAAAACACCAAATCGACGCCAATGTGTTGCGATATATCAACCGTCTTTCCGATTTTTTATTCGTTTTGGCACGAAAAATCAATATAATTGCTAATAAAGATGAAATTATTTGGAAAAAGTCTTGCAAATAGAAATATTTTTTCTATTTTTGCGCCAAATTTCATCAGAGGCACTGCCCTCTGCCACTTTTTTATTTATCATTAATTCATTTTAACCAGGCAGTCAGACCACAGTTTTCAATCATAAGACGTGCGGACAAGACTGCTGATAAATCTAAAAAAAGAGAAGCAATATGTATTGGACACTTGAATTAGCCATCTCACTGGAGGATGCTCCATGGCCGGCAACCAAGGAAGAACTGATTGACTATGCCATGCGCTCGGGCGCACCTATGGAGGTCATTGAGAATTTGAATGAAATTGAAGACGAGGGAGACGTTTACGAGTCTATAGAAGAAATATGGCCCGACTACCCATCCAAAGAGGACTTCCTCTTCAATGAGGACGAGTATTAAAACCGCTCACCTAACGGTCTGAATGGCAAAATACCCGCGGGATAAGAAACTCGAGCTTTCTTGTCCCGTTGGTCTTTTTTGAACCCCGTCCGCATCAAATCAGCCCATTCAACCCATCTACAGCATCTAGCCCATCTAGAATCTGTAGTCCATCTAGAATATCTAGTCCATCTAGAAAATCTAGCCCATCTAAAATCTCTAACTTTCCTCTCAACTCTAAACTCTAAACTTTATATAATCATGAACCTTTTCGAACAAATTGGTGAAGACATCAAGGCCGCGATGAAAGCTCGCGACAAAGTGCGGCTCGACACGCTGCGTAACATCAAGAAAGTATTTCTCGAGGCAAAGACTGCCCCGGGAGCAAACGACACCCTGACCGACGCCGATGCGCTGAAGATCATATCCAAGCTCGCAAAGCAGGGAAAGGAGACGGCTGCCACATACACACAGGCTGGACGTCAGGACCTTGCCGACGCTGAGCTCGCGCAGGTGCAGGTAATCGAAGGTTACCTTCCCAAGCAGCTCTCGCAGGAAGAGATTGAAGCCGAGGTGAAGAAGATTATCGCCGAAGTGGGAGCCTCATCCATGAAGGACATGGACAAGGTGATGGGCACAGCCAGCAAGCAGCTCGCCGGAAAAGCCGACGGGCGCCTCATCTCCGACATCGTCAAGAAGCTCCTGGCATAACCTCAAACGTCAACCAACAGAAATCAAAACAACCACCAGACAACCGTTGCGGGCGGGGACCGATTCGTACCCGCCCGCCAACATTCCCGTCTCACCGTCCCTCCAAATCCCCACAGACAGAACGTTCCCCACAGTAGAGACATCCATATATGGCGTCTCCCCTGAAACCACACCGCAGCCCATCAACACTGGGGTTGTGGACGTCCTCGTCCGCACATCAGACCGGCGAAGCACGGTCAAATATACGTCTCCGTCCACAGAAACCGTACCGAAGCCCATCACCGAACCCCATCACCAAACCGCTCCTATTCGTACTCCCGCTTAGGAGCGACGGTCTCAGACCGTTGAAGCACCCACGCTCCTGGCTCGCACCGAACCCCATCTAACCCATCTAGTCCATCTAGCTCATCTAGCCCAGTCCGCATGGCCCTTTAAACTTTAAACTAAATTCGTCTATCTCCTCCCCAAAGTTACTAAAACTTTTCACTATTCACTTTTCACTATTCACTTCCCCTTCCCCCCTCTCTCAACTCTAAACTCTCAACCCACTCCTATGATCATCAACCGTATTCTCAAATGGCTTGTCGGCACCGTGATCGTCATCCTGCTGCTGCTCGTGGCAGGCACGTTCCTGCTCAACACCAATTCCGTACAGCAATGGCTGCTCAAGGAGACATCCAAGGCACTGTCGGAGAAACTGCAGACCAGAGTCAGCGCCGACAGCATCAGCGTCAACCTCTTTATGATGCAGATGAGCCTCTATGGACTCTCGGTCGACGACCGCCAAGGGAGGGAAATGTTCGCGGTCAGACGCTTCGACGCCGATGTCAGCCTCAAGAGCATCCTGCAGTGGAGGGTGGTCATCAACAAGGTCGGGACCGAAGGGCTTCAAGCTAACCTGATTAAAGAGCGGACCGACTCGGCCGCCAACTACCAGTTTGTCGTCGACGCACTTGCAAAGAAGGAGAAGCCGGAAGAGCAGCAGGACAAGGACAAGCCAAAGTCAAAAGTGAAGATCGACTTCCGCCATCTCATCATGAGCGGCACAGACCTCAGCTACTCACAGCCGGCAGGTAAGGCGAAAGCTCATGCCGATTTGCTCGACCTCTACCTGTCGGGGGAAGAGGCGGAAGTCCAGGCGGAGAACGTCAGACTCTCCGCCGACGGCATGACCGTCGGGAAGGAGCGCATCAAGCATGCCGACCTGAGCCTTTCCTTCCAGGGAGAGGCAGCGTGGGAAGACGAGCTCCACGCAGAGGGCAGCATCAAGAGCCTGAACCTCAGATGCCCGGAGAAAAAAATTGACATAAAGGGGCTCAGACTCAAAGCAGAGGCCGACGAGCATACGGCACGGGTCCAGGAGCTGGCACTCTCATTCGGACAGTACGGCATCAGCCTGACAAAGGCTGACGTGGCGATTCCGGGCAGCCAGTCTTGGAAGGACATGAACCAGCTGACCGTCAACGCGGCTGGATTGATTGTGAAAGAACCGAGGACGGACGGTCTTGCACAGGTGGGCAATGTCACGGCCAGCCTCATCCTGGGCAAAAAGCCCGACTTGCGTAAGGCAGAGCTGAGCGGGGTGAAACTGAGGTACGCCACGAAGAAACAGAGCATCAACGCCGCCGCGGATCAAGTCAAGGCAGGACAACTCAAGAATAAGTACACTTTGGCTGTCAGCGGACTGAAATTCAGCAACGACAACCACCGGCCAAGGAAAAACACAGGAAAGCCCAAGAGGGGATGGTTCGATGCCGGACATCTCAATATCTCTGCGCAGATGAACTGGGTCATCGACTTCGCGAAAAACGGGCTGGTCAACGCACAGCTCGTCGATGCCACCGTGAAAGATGCCGTGGCAGGTATCGACATGAAAAAACTGAAGATGAACATGGTGCTGTCAAAGTCCACGGCGCAAATCACCGACTTGTCCTTCAGCCAGATGGCGGGCACGACCGTCAGCGTCGCCTCGGCACAGGTCGTACTGCCCAGCAAAAAGGAGGGACGGCCATTGTCGTTCCAAACCGGTGCTATCAGCGCACAGGTGATCCTTGCCGACATCGCACACCTGTTCGCGCCGGTGCTCAAGGACTTCAAGCTCCCCTTGCGGCTGACGACAACCATGAGCGGAGACCAGAACGCCTTGCATTTCAAAGGCGTCAAGGTCTCGACACTCGACCACGGACTGACCATCTCTGCCGATGGCGACATCACCCACCTGAGGGAGAAGCATAAGCTCGTCGTCCGCTTCCAGGTCGCCCAGATGCTGGCCAAGGTGGGCACGCCCGAGCTCGTCATCAACCAGTTCCAGGTCAAGAAGATGATGATGAACCAGCTGCATAAGCTGGGAGACATAAGATACAGCGGTTCCTTCGAGGTTGTCTACAAGAAAGAGAATTTCCAGGGAAGACTCACCACAAACGCCGGACCCATCGACTTCACCCTCTCCATCGACAACGCAGGCAAATGGGTCAGCGGTAAGGTGAAGACGGAGGCACTCAATATCGGCAAAATCCTGGAGATGGAGAATATCGGGGATGTCAAGGCGAGTGCAGAATTCAAGGTCGACATATCTAAGGAGCGTACGGCCGCCATGCGACGGGAAAAAGGAGGAAAGCTGCCCATAGGCACCGTCAGCGCCAAGGTCGACGAATGTGGCTACAAGCGGATCCACATCCATAACCTCGACATGGAGCTGGAGAGCGACGGAGCTGTGGCTAACGGAGAAATCATCGACCACGGCAGGTTGCTCGACCTCTCATGCCGCTTCTCTTTCACAGACACCGACCAGATGAACAAGATGAAAATCACCAAAGCCGGCATCAAGCTCCATAAGCGGGACGAAAAAGAAAAAGCAGAGCGCAGAAAAGCGAAAGAAGAGCGCAAAAAAGCAACGCAGGAGCAGAAGGAAGAACGCAAAAATCTGAAGCAGGAACAAAAAGCAGAACGAAAGCAAGAACACCAAGAAATCAAGGTAGAAAAGCAGAAACAAAAAGAAGAAATCAAGGCAGAGAAACAAAAGCAAAAAGAAGAAAAGCGAAACCAAAAACAAGAAATCAAGTCCCCCGTCACCCCAGCAGACACCACCACCATCCCCACAAAGAAAAAGAAAAAACTCCTCAACCTCTTTTAGCCCGCCTCCCACCGCAGCCCCTCACCAAACCGTCCCTTACGTACCCACGCTGTAGAGACGTCCATATATGGCGTCTTATCGGTCTCCGACCGTTGAAGCACCAACGCCACTGATACGCACCGGAGCACACCCGCACACTGGGGTTGTGGACATCCTCGTCCGCTTAGGAGCGACGGCTTCCGACCGTTGAAGCACCTCCGCCACTGATACGCACCGGAGCACACCCGCACTGGAGGTTGTGGGGTGGTCTAAAGTAGATGGTTTTAGAAAGATGCCTTAGGATATAAAGTGAAACTCGTTAAAAAATAGAAGCAGACAAATGGGTTCATCTTCCATATTGCTCCCACACCTTTCGTCTTTTCATTTCTAAATGACACAGCACATAAAAATTTCAAGAAAAACAAAAAAAATTCCACCCTGTCCCACGATTTGAGACATCCCCCATTTATATTCGCCACCAAATTTTTGTTTTAAAACAAAGACGATACAAGACTTCGCTCTCTCGAGAGACAATGCAAAAAACTATCAAACAATCATTTGAAAAAATTTTGGTGCTTCAACATTTTTATCTAAATTTGCATATCAGATTGCATTCTGTAAAGAACGGGCTTAGAAAATAATCGTTTGAAAAGCACCTGTTTTTCATAAAAACCTTAAAATGCGACACGAGATGAAGGCAGACAAAGACATAAAAAATGCTCCCGTTAAAGGACGAGAGCAAACCTAATGTTCTCACAACGGAAATTAAATCCTTATTGTGAATTGCTTCAAATTAGTGTTGCAAAGATATACAATTAAAAATTAACCACCAAATAAATCCCCCAAAAAATGAAAAAAATTTTAGGTTTAGACCTTGGAACCACGAGTATCGGATGGGCTTTAGTCAATGAAGCAGAAAGTCCTGAAGAAGAATCTTCAATTATAAAAATCGGTGTCAGGGTGAACCCTTTGACAGTTGACGAAAAAAACAATTTTGAAAAGGGTAAGACAATCACCACAAATGCAGACAGGACTCTCAAAAGAGGTATGAGAAGAAACCTTCAAAGATTCAAACAAAGAAGGTTGAACCTTACTGCATGCCTTATCAGAAACAAATTTATCACTGCTGAAACTATACTCAGTGAAAACGGCAATAAAACTCTTTTCGAAACCCACAGACTTAGAGCAAAGGCAGCCAACGAAGAAATCAGCCTCGAAGAATTTGCAAGAGTGCTTTTGATGATCAACAAAAAACGAGGATACAAAAGCAACAGAAAAGCAAATGATGCAGAAGACGGTCAAGCATTCGATGGAATTTCCGTTGCTGAAATATTATATAACAAAGGTATTACCCCTGGGCAATATTCACTTTCTCTTTTACAAGAAGGAAAGAAGTACACTCCTGAGTTCTATAAGTCCGACATTCAAGACGAATTAAATCAAATATTACTTAAACAGACAGAATTCTACCCGGAGATTCTAACTCCTGACTTCTTGAACTCTTTAGAAGGAAAAGAAAAAGGGGCTGTAAAAAACAGATTTAAGGCGATTGGCATTCTATCAGCCGACATTAAAGGAAAGGAACGTAAACTCCAATCCCTGAAACTGAGGGTACAAGCATTAAAAGAAAAAATCCAAATCGAAGAGGTGGCTTTTATCGTAGAACTTCTTAGTGGAATCATAAATAACTCCAGTAAGCTCTTAGGAAGTATTAGCGACAGAAGCAAGGAACTGTATTTCGGTAAGATGACGATTGGCGAATACTTGATGAAAAAACTGGATGCAGACCCTCATTTCAGCATAAAGAACCATACATTCTTCAGAAAAGACTATGTAGACGAATTTGAGAAAATCTGGGAAACTCAGTCAAAATTCCATCCCGAACTAAATCAGGAACTAAGAAAGAAAATCGCAAAGATCATTTTTTTCCAAAGACCATTGAAAAGTCAAAAAGGACTTATCAGTGTTTGTGAGCTTGAGCACCGAAAAATTGAAACGATGGAGGCTGGCAAAGTAATCTCAAGAATTGTCGGTCCTAAAGTCTGCCCTAAGTCATCACCAATTTATCAGGAATTCAAGATTTGGCAAAAGCTAAATGACATTCGTATCTCAGATAAAAATGAGGGAACAGAATATGAACTCACCATTGAGCAGAAACAAAGACTCGCAGAAGAACTAAGCGTCAAAGAAAAGCTCACAAAATCACAAGTCATCAGAATCTTATTCGGAAAAGACAAGTCAAAAGACATGAACTTTAATGATATTCCGGGTAATACTACTTCTGCACAGCTTTTTAAAGCCTACGAGAACATAATGGAGATGACCGGACATGAGCAAAAATTTGACAAACTCTCAGGTAAGCAAATCATAGATTTTGTGACAAAGGTTTTTCATGCACTCGGATACAACACGTCTATTCTTTCTCTTGGGACTGATGTAAACGGGAAGAATCTGGAAAAAGAACCGTTATATAAAATTTGGCATCTGCTCTACTCTTATGAGGGTGACAATTCCGCTACAGGTAACGATGGGCTTGTAAATAAAATTATGGAGATTTATCAGTTTGACTACATCGACTTAGCTAAAGAAATTGCCAAAATCAACTTCAAGCCAGAATACGGAAGCCTAAGTGCTAAAGCAATCAGCAAGATACTTCCTTTCATGAAAGAAGGGAAAAAATATAGCGATGCTTGTGCTGAGGCAGGATACAACCACTCCGAGAAATCTTTGAACAAAGAGCAAATCGAAAACAAGCAACTTATCGACAAACTTGAATTGCTACAAAAAAACAGCCTAAGAAATCCCGTTGTTGAGAAGATTTTGAACCAGATGATTAATGTGGTTAACTCCGTCATTGAAAACTATGGGAAACCAGATGAAATAAGAGTTGAGATGGCCAGAGAACTAAAAAAAACGGCCAAGGAACGCGAGGAAATGACCTCCTCCATCAATCAATCAAAGCAAGATCACGAGAAATACGCCGAAATCATAAAAAGAGATTTTGGATTCGCATATGTCTCCAGAAATGACATAATGAGATACAAGCTCTACATGGAACTAAAAGACAACGGATTCCACACATTATACTCTGGCACTTACATTCCTTATGACCAGCTCTTTTCAAATTCATTTGATATTGAGCACATCATTCCTAAGGCCAAACTTTATGACGACTCTTTTGCCAACAAGACTCTTGAGGCCAGATCGGTCAACCTGACAAAAAGCGACAAGACAGCATTTGACTTTGTCAAAGAAGTTTATCCAAATAGAATTGATGAATACAAAGCAATTATCGCTGACTTACATAAAAGAGGAGTTATTGGAAAGAGAAAAAGAGATTACTTGTTGATGGAAGAGAAAGACATTCCATCAGATTTTCTCAACAGGGAATTAAACGACACGCGATATATAGCCAAAAAAGCCATTGACATTCTGAGTCAAATCGTGAAAGTTGTTATTCCAACCACTGGGGCCATTACCGACAGACTGAGAGAGGACTGGCAGTTGATTGACATTATGAAGGAATTGAATTTCCATAAATACGAAGCTGCCGGGCTTGTGGAAGTTTTCACAGACCACAATGGGAAACCGATAAAAAAAATCAAGGACTGGACAAAAAGAAATGACCATAGGCATCACGCCATGGACGCATTGACTATCGCTTTTACAAAACACGAATACATTCAGTACTTAAACAACCTGAACGCCAGAAGTGACAAGAGCAGTTCTATTTACGCCATCGAAAAGAAAGAACTTGAACGCAGACCTGACGGAAAGATCGTGTTCAAAGCCCCTATGAAGAACTTCAGACAAGAAGCGAAGAAGCAACTTGAAGCTACCCTCGTTTCGGTCAAGTCCAAAACAAAAGTGACTACTAAGCACAAGAACAAGCCTAAGAAGAAGAATGCACAGGACAGCCCTACTGTTCAATCCGTATTGACACCAAGAGGGCCTCTTCACAACGAGACTGTTTATGGGACAAGAAAACAGTATATGCTTAAGACGGAGAAAGTCGGAGCTTCATTCACAAGGGACAAAATCGCACAAGTTGCAAAGAAAGTCTATCGTGAGGCTCTGCTAACAAGACTCGAAGAGTTCGACGGCGACCCGAAGAAAGCATTCACTGGAAAAAATGCTCTGGAGAAAAAACCAATCTGGCTCGACTCAAATCAAACTTTCCATGTTCCGTCTAAAGTGGAAGTACTTTATATGGAAACAATCTATACGGTCAGAAAGCCTATAAGCAAGGACCTGAAAATCGAGAAAGTATTGGATGCCGGCATTAGAAGAATTTTGCAGGATCGCATAAATGAATACAAAGGGGATGCAGCAAAAGCTTTTGCCAACCTCGATGAGAACCCCATTTGGCTAAACAAAGAGAAAGGTATTGCAATAAAAAGCGTGACAATCAATGCGGGGCTCAAAGATCCAGAACCAATCAGAACCAAAAGAGACAAAGAGGGAAAGCGGATACTGGACAATAACGGAATGCCCATTCCATCCGACTTTGTTCAGACTGCAGGCAATCATCATATAGCCATTTTTGAGGACGAAGATGGAAAGCTTCAGGAGCATGTCGTGTCGTTCTATGAAGCAACAGCAAGGCAGATCCAAGGCCTTCCCGTCGTCGACAAAGACTATAACAAAGAAAATGGATGGAAGTTTCTGTTTACACTCAAACAAAACGAAATGTTCGTATTCCCGTCCGACGACTTTAGTCCGGAAGAGATTAATCTCATGGATCCTGACAACTATGAGGTGATAAGCAAACATCTTTATAGGGTGCAGAAGTTGTCGTCTAAATACTATGTTTTTAGGCATCATTTGGAAACAAACGTGGAAGATATCAACGAATTAAGGAATATGGCATGGATAAGAATCCAAAACGTAGAACCACTGAGGAATATCATCAAGGTTAGAATAAATAACATAGGGCAAATTGTCTGCATTGGAGAGTATTGACTATGATTAAGAAAACGTTATATTTCGGTAATCCGATGTATCTGAGCTTACGCAATGCTCAGTTGCTTTTACGAAAGCCAGACTCGAAAAAAGCCGATGACAGCCCAGATAATCCAAGTAAGGAGTTTGAGAGGACAATCCCCATCGAGGACATTGGAATTGTAGTATTGGACAACCGACAAATTACAATCACAACCGGGGCGATGGATGCACTCCTTGAGAACAACTGTGCCATTATCACCTGCAATGCAAAGAGCATGCCGGTGGGACTTGTGCTGCCCCTGCATGGCAACACGCTACAAAACGAAAGATTCAGGGCACAGATTGACGCTTCCGTTCCACTAAAGAAGCAACTTTGGCAACAGACCATTCGGCAGAAGATTCTGAACCAAGCTTGGGTATTGGAAGAACAAAGCAATGAGACGGCCAAGAACATGAGGGTATGGGCCAACGATGTGAAAAGTGGAGACCCTGACAACCTGGAAGCAAGGGCAGCTGCGTTCTATTGGAAATCGGTATTTAGCCAGCAGACAGACTTCATACGAGGAAGGGAAGAAGATCCGCCTAACAATCTGCTCAACTATGGCTACGCCATCCTGAGAGCTTGTGTGGCAAGGGGACTGGTAACAAGCGGACTTCTGCCCACTTTAGGAATTCACCATCACAACCGGTACAACGCATACTGCCTGGCTGATGACATCATGGAGCCTTATCGGCCCTTTGTCGACCGATTAGTCATCAAAATAATGAATGAAGTCGAGGATGTCAGCATACTCACCGTAGACATCAAAGCTCGGCTACTGACCATTCCAACTCTCGATGTATCCATAAACGGAAAGAAAAGTCCGCTCATGATTGCTGTAGGACTGACGAGTTCATCCCTCAGCAAGTGCTTCTCTGGAGAACTAAGAAAAATATCTTATCCTGAATTCATTTGACCATAGCCGATTATGAACTCTGACATCACGAGATTTAGCGCTTATAGAGTTATGTGGATCTTAGTGTTTTTCGATTTGCCCACCGAGACAAAAAAAGATAAGAAGAACTATGTGGAGTTTCGGAAGAATCTCCTCAAGGACGGATTCAACATGTTTCAGTTTTCAATCTACATTAGGCACTGTGCCAGTAGCGAGAACGCTGACGTACACTTAAAAAAAGTTAAATCTTTCATACCGGAGTTCGGAAAGGTCGGATTGCTATGTATAACTGACAAACAGTTCGCAAGTATTCAATTGTTCAATGGAAAGAAACCTGAAAAGCCCAAGACTGGAGGAATTCAATTAGAGCTCTTCTGATACAAATAAAAATCTCGCTCTTTGAGCGAGATTTTTATTGAATTTAGCACCTTTTTTCTTTTTTCCAAACAATTCAGCAAACAACTATAAATCAACCCATTACAAAGATTGTGCTGTTTATGCTAGTGCAAAGATACTAATTTGAAAGCAAATCACAACCGGCCTGCTTAGCCGCCCTTTTGGTCGCTGCTGTTTATGCTAGTGCAAAGATACTAATTTGAAAGCAAATCACAACCATAACTGCATCGTATGCTTTTAACCGCTCGCTGTTTATGCTAGTGCAAAGATACTAATTTGAAAGCAAATCACAACCTCTTTTGCTGCTTTCAACACGTCGGATTCGCTGTTTATGCTAGTGCAAAGATACTAATTTGAAAGCAAATCACAACCGTGCTACCACCGGTGAAGCAGATCCATTGCTGTTTATGCTAGTGCAAAGATACTAATTTGAAAGCAAATCACAACTCTTAGAAGATTCTGCATCCAATGCAAAAGCTGTTTATGCTAGTGCAAAGATACTAATTTGAAAGCAAATCACAACTTTCCTCCTGGACGTCATGGAGAGAGTCTGCTGTTTATGCTAG
>OCTX012061106.1_pt1 | contig 23018 bp, 19 predicted proteins | sample 1539691 | NCBI WGS metagenome assembly OCTX01 (sample SAMN02144231, study PRJEB22623) | gut metagenome | biome: sheep rumen | host: Ovis aries | place: New Zealand
TACGAAAAACTGTACTGGAATCTGTACAGAATCATCATTTTTGTTAGATTTTTGAAGATTTTTGTTCGTGGTAAAGGAGGGGTGCTGAGTTGTTCCCATAGCACAATCTGATGCAAAATAACATGAACAGATTACATTAGCGGTGCCATGTAAAGAGGCAAAATAGTTAATACCATTCTCAACGTTATAGGGTCCAGAATCTACCTCACCACCATTTTCTTTCCATTGACGATATAGATACCTGGATGCAATCCTGTGCGCAAATCAAAGACATTTACTTGGCGCTTCACACAACGGCCATTTAAATCGAAGACATCTACGAGAGAGGATTTTTCCATGTCATCGGTTTGTGCCAACTCTATGCCATCGGGATGATCATCGTCGAAAATCATATCGTCTTCGTTATCATCGGGATTGGGATAAGGATAGGTTTTTAAGGTGCTATAAATATATTGAGCGCGTTCCTTCAACCACTTTTTTGCATTGTAGGTAGAGGTAGCATAGTCGTTTCCGTCTCCCCACATCGTTGCATTATTCGTGAATGATAGATTTGCATAGGCATAGTACGCATCGCAATAGTCGATGAGTTCATCCAAATGATTATTCATGAAATCTGTCCAAACTTGATAATATGTACGGTCAAGTGTCCTGCTGACATACCGCAGGTCGTAGATGAATTGCTTCCCCGACATGTTGAAGTTATTATTGTAATAGTCGGCAGTAGCATCCGTTGTACAATACTGTCTGTTGGTTTCGTAGCCATACGCCCAATCCAAATCCCATACAGGTCCAAAGATAAACTTACCATCCTTAGACCCAATTGCTTCCTTATAGAGGTATGTACTCTTGGGATGTTGGAGTTCATAGTTAGCAATTAACTCATTCACGAGCAGGAAACGTGCCAACTTGTCAATATCAACAAGCGTATTGAAATCATATCCATTCTTCAACCTTCGCATGAAGGTGTTGAAGTCGTTCTCTATCATCTGTTGCGTAATACTCGTGGGGTCTTCGGAAAAGTCGGGAAATTGGATATTGACAGGCAAGTGATAGTCGTTTGAATAGAACTTGTAAGTCTCATCATAATAAGTATCAAGTTCCAGCAATGCCGTACTATCTTCGTTGGCAACGTCGATACTATTGTTGGAAATTCCAACCTTCTCGGTAAAGTTGTAACTACCTCGATAATTACCATTGATATATAGTTCTACAGGCACGATATGATTCGCCCCGGCAGTACCCACCAGACAAGCCGCCTTCATTCCTATGGCATTACTGAGCATAGAACCGCCTTGTCTATTAGCCAACAATACCCAATTCTTTCCATTGGTAAGTCCTAAGGGTTTCTGTTTTGATGGAAATTTCAACCGATAAGGATTTTTATCCCAAGCATACGAGCTCCAACTGGTATTACCCCGTCCCTTGATTTGTACAGGAGTAGAAGTCATGTCAGGGTAAACACCACCGCCATCAATGGTAATGGTAGCATCCAGATAATAATCCTTACTCGAAATCATCTCACCCGTGTTGGTGTTGATGTCGATGCGTGGCACCCTACTGCTCTCCAAATCGGTAAGCCAATCTATGTGCATTCGATACTCACTACCGAATGGTTGCATGAGATAACGATACTCAGCGGGCTCGATAAGTTCAGGCCCGTGGTAATTGGGATTCTCGTCAATGCGCCACAATTGGAACTCGGCAAACACGAGATACAATCGATGTGCAGAGGCTTGAAGAAGAATGCGCAGATGACTATACTCTTGTCCGAGGTCAATCTCAGGACTTCTATACGTAGCTCCTGCAAAAGTAGGCAGGTTGTCAGCTTCCGTAAACTCACGAATCTTAGTCCATTCTATCCCGTCATTGGAGGCGAAAAGCGTGAATTTCAAAGGCCAATATGAACCAGACGTACGAGTGACATAGCTAAAACTGACACACCGCAAACTCTCTTTTAGGGCAATATCCAAATATGGTTCGGTGGCATAGATAATAGGTTTTATGTCAGAAGAGACATCCCAAGTGCTGTGATAGATGGTCGACGGGTCTCCATCAAGCATCTGTGCAAAACCCTCCCCATCTTTTCCAGGAAGGTTGGATGAAAATTGGTCGGCAGAAAGAACGACCTCTGTAGTAGAAAACCTATCCACGGGATCACTCCAAACAGCCTCTTCCACTAACGTTTTCTTGAACTCTCGCCAACCATAACGGCCAACGGTGTAAGTTACATCCTTGTCGAACTTGCGACGATTCACCTTGCTCTCTTGTCGTTGGCCATCAATATATACACGGTCGGTTTCTTCGCTGAGTTGGAACGAAGGAGTGAGCCATTTGCCAATAGCACCCACGCGAGCCGTAATCAGCGAATCGCCAATGATATTTGCCTCTACATCCGTAAAGACTTGGTCATTGTATTTGTTATTGAACTTGAACGACGAAAACGACGGCATGTTTTGAGGACGATGATAGCAAACGGAGTCAATGCGGTCGAGGTCGTAGCAATACGTAGTATCATTGATAACCGTAACGCGCAACTGACCATTTGCTTCCATCTGACTTGTTATATACGAAGATGGAAACACATCAAGGCGATAGCCATTGAAATACACATAAAGCGAGTCGCCTTCTGCTGCCATTGCCAACATGGGGAGCATCATCTGCATCGCCACAAGTAGCATCCTAACGTGTAAATATATTGTTTTCATCTTAATATATATGAAATGTACAGGACAAATGTAGCAACAAATCTCTATCCATCCAAATTTTTCATGAAAAAAAATACAATTTATAATCTCATTGATTGTTATTTAGCGAAAAAAAACATAACTTTGCCAATTGTTATGAGTACTATCATTTATCCTTCGCCCATATTTGGGCCTGTACATAGCAGAAGATTGGGTATCTCGTTAGGTATCAATCTGATGCCTGCCGACGGAAAGATTTGCACGTTCGATTGCATCTATTGTGAATGTGGGTTCAACAAAGACTTTCGTCCACGTCTCCCCCGCCCCACTCGTGAGCAAGTAGCACAAGCATTGGAAGCGCAACTGATTAGGATGGTTGAGCAGAATCAATTACCCGATGTTTTGACATTCGCTGGCAATGGTGAACCTACAGCCCATCCAGCATTTGCAGAGATTATCAACGACACGATAACACTCCGAAACAAATACTGTCCTTCGGCAAAGGTCAGCGTGTTGAGCAATGCCACGATGATACACAAGAAAGACGTATTTGACGCGTTGTTGCTTGTAGACAACAACATCCAAAAACTTGACACCATCAATCCCGAATATATCATGAAGGTTGACAGACCGACATCGGGAAACTATCATGTGGAGGAAGTCATCAAACACTTGAAGGCTTTCAAGGGTCACGTCATCATTCAAACCATGTTCATGAAAGGTGAAGGCGTAGACAATACGGGAGACGAATACGTCAATCCGTGGTTGGAAGTCATTAAGGATATCCAACCCAGACAAGTGATGATTTACACCATTGACAGGGAGACACCCGACAAGCACTTGCAAAAAGCTACCCACGCGGAATTAGACATGATTCGAGACAGGGTGATGGAGATGGGAATATCCTGCACAGCATCATATTAACAAACACATATCATGAAAAGAATATTGTTTAGCCTATTCCTCCTGACCACTTCATTCGCTTCTTGCTGGGCTCAAAATGGCTGGAAGTTGATTTGGAGCGACGAGTTCAATACCGATGGACCTTACGACTCCAGTGTATGGGAACCAGAACGAGGGTTTGCCAGAAACCACGAAGCGCAATGGTATCAGCAAGAGAATGCCTATTGTCAAGACGGAAACTTGGTCATCGAAGCCCGAAAGGAAAAGAGAAAGAATCCCACGTATAAGGATGATGCCGATAAAAACGATTGGCGCAGGAGTAGGAAATATATTGAATACACCTCCTCATCGCTCACCACACGCAGGAGTTTCTCGTTTACTTACGGACGAATGGAAGTGAGGGCTAAGATACCTACCGCAAGTGGAGCATGGCCAGCTATTTGGCTTTTGGGAAAAGGCATGGAATGGCCATCGTGCGGTGAGATAGACGTGATGGAATTTTATCGTATCAACGGTGTGCCTCATATCTTGGCGAATGCTTGTTGGGGGAGCGACCGAAGATACCAAGCGATTTGGAATACGAAACGCATTCCCTTTTCACACTTTACGGATAAAGACCCACAATGGGCTGATAAATTCCACGTATGGCGCATGGATTGGACTCCTCGTGCTATCAGTATCTACTTGGATGATGAACTGATGAACGAGATTCCTTTAAAGGAGACCATCAATGGAACATTGGGAAATCATACGAATCCATTCCAAAAGCCGCAATATATCTTACTCAACTTAGCCTTGGGCGGCGACAACGGCGGAGAGATTGATAACAAAAAGATGCCCATGCAATACCTGATTGATTATGTGAGGGTGTATCAACGAGAAGAGAGGGCTTGGAATAGGATTCGTACGGTGGCACGCGACTCCATCGTATTGAGCGACCCATGTATCTTGTCTGACTCAGCCACCCAAACCTATTACATGACAGGAACAGGGGGAAGGCTCTACACGAGCAAAGACTTGAAGCAATGGACTGGACCATATAACGTGGTGAAACACGACACGGCTTCGTGGATGGGAAGACGTCCTGCTATCTGGGCAGCTGAACTTCATCCATATAAGGGCAAATACTATTACTTTGCCACATTCACCAACGAGAGCATCAAGATAGATACCGTGCGTGGCAACGTGATTCCGAGAAGGGCGAGCCATATCCTCGTGAGCGATAAACCCGACGGTCCATACGTTCCCATGGCTGACGAGAAATATTTACCAGCTAATCAACCCACACTCGACGGAACTTTCTGGGTAGACAAAGACGGACTTCCCTATATGGTGTATTGCGGAGAGTGGTTGCAAAACTGGAACGGAACGATAGAGAAAATCCAACTGAAACCCGATTTGAGCGGTTCTGTCGGGAAAGGAAAAGTGTTATTTAGGGCTTCAGACTCTCCTTGGAGCAGAGAGGTAGAAAATGGAGTGGTAAAACCCAATAAAGTAACAGACGGTCCTTATCTTTTCCGCACGGACACAGGTAGATTAGGGATGATTTGGACCAGTTGGGTTGACGATGTCTATACCCAAGGTGTCGCCTATAGTGAAAGCGGTACACTCGATGGTCCTTGGATTCAAGAACCCAAACCTATCACGCCTCCCAACTTCGGTCATGGTATGTTGTTCAAGACATTGGAAAGCAAGTGGATGATGTCAGTACATAGCCACAAGAACATCAATGGTCGCTACCATCGTGTTCCCCATCTCTTTGAAGTGGATTTATCTGGCGATAAATTGGTAGTTGGTAGAATGGTTCCGTAGAGAAAGAACCTTTTACTCCACGATTAATACATCAAAGTGTTTTGCTTATAAACATTATCTTTAGATCGCTAAATGGCATGTTTATCGAATGCATTTGATGAAGAAATAGCGAAAAAAAGGAAGGCAGGGTGTATCTGTCTTCCTTTTATCATCATATGGTTCTATCGAAAACTATGTTATTTCGCTTTTGGGCACCATGGCTTTAATTGCTGGAAGAAATCGTTGCCCTTATCATCCACGAGGATGAATGCGGGGAAGTCTTCCACTTCAATCTTCCAAATGGCCTCCATACCCAACTCGGGATATTCCACACATTCGATGCTCTTGATGCTGCTTTGTGAAAGAACGGCAGCTACGCCACCAATCGTACCGAGATAGAAACCACCATGCTTCTTACATGCATCAGTTACCACTTGTGAACGATTACCCTTGGCAATCATCACGAGCGAAGCACCATGATCTTGGAATTCATCCACGTATGGGTCCATACGGTTAGCCGTGGTTGGTCCCATCGAACCGCAAGGATAACCTTCTGGAGTCTTGGCAGGACCAGCGTAAAGTACAGGATAATCCTTGAAGTATTGCGGCATTTCCTCACCCGCATCAAGACGAGCCTTTAACTTAGCGTGAGCAATGTCACGAGCCACGATAATCGTACCACGCAAGCTAACGCGTGTACTCACGGGATATTTAGTCAGTTCTTTGCGAACAGCATCAATACCTTGGTTCAAGTCGATTTCAATACCTTTCGTTCCTTCACCTGGCTTGCGCAATTCTTCGGGAATCAATTCCGTAGGATTAGCGTCCATCTTCTCCAACCAAATACCATCACGATTAATCTTTGCCTTGATGTTACGGTCGGCAGAACAAGAAACGCCCATACCGATAGGACAAGACGCACCATGTCGAGGAAGACGAATCACGCGGATGTCGTGAGCCAAATGCTTTCCTCCGAACTGTGCTCCCAAGCCAATCTTCTGTGCCTCAACGAGCAATTTGTTTTCCAAATCAATGTCACGGAAAGCACGTCCCGTCTCATCACCAGTCGTTGGCAGGTTATCGTAATACTTGATAGAAGCCAACTTCACCGTTAACAGATTCTTCTCAGCAGACGTTCCGCCAATGACGAATGCAATGTGATAAGGAGGACAAGCAGCCGTACCGAGACTCTTCATCTTCTCTACCAAGAAGGGAAGCAACGTACCTTCGTTTTGGATGGTTGCCTTTGTCATGGGATAGAAATAGGTCTTGTTGGCAGAGCCACCACCTTTAGCTACCATTACGAAGCGATACTCAGCACCCTCAACAGCCTCGATATCAATCTGAGCAGGCAAGTTGCAACGTGTGTTCACTTCGTCGTACATATTCAAGGGAGCATTTTGCGAATAACGGAGATTGTCTTCGGTGAACGTGTTATACACGCCACGAGAAAGCGCTTCCTCATCCTCAAATCCCGTCCATACCTGTTGTCCCTTTTCTCCATGAATGATTGCCGTACCCGTATCCTGGCAGAAAGGCAAGATACCCTTTGCAGCTGTTTCCGCATTACGCAAGAATTGCAAAGCCACATACTTGTCGTTCTCGGAAGCCTCTGGGTCGTTTAGGATAGCAGCCACTTGCAAATTGTGTTCGCGGCGCAACATAAATTCCACGTCATGAAATGCTTGTTGAGCCAGCAATGTCAATGCCTCTGGCGAAACTTTCACGATTTCATTACCTTCGAATTCACTCAATGTAACGCCCTCCTTGGTGAGTAAGCGATATTCGGTATCGTCTTTCCCCACTTGAAACATAGGAGCATACTTAAAATCAGGTTTATTAGCCATAATGTAGTTTTATTATATATGTTTTAATATCCGAAAATATCTTCCGTAGTAACCCTCTTGATAGGTGCAATTTGCTCAAGAGACTTGATGTCAAGTTCTTTTTCATTGCCCAAAATCACGTAGCGATAAGGCTTGTTTGCCATGTTTTGTTGTTCAAATCTCACGATGTCGCTCAGTTTCAAACTTGGAAGCGACTCATAAATACGACGGTTGATGTCGTAATCAATACCAAGCCACTTAGCGGAAATCCAAGCATTGATCAATCCGAACTTCGTTGTGCGTTGACTTTGCAAACGTTTCGTCAAGGCATCTTTGGCAATGCGGAAAGCCGTCTCGCTTTGTGGAATGGTATCAAGAATCTCATGGAACTGACGAACACAATCCATCATCTTGTCGTTTTGCGTGATAATATGCGTCAAGAAGAACTCTGGTTGATCCTTGTAATTAGGTTCTACATACGAAGCATAAGCATTGTAAGCCAATCCACGTGCCTCGCGCAATTCCTGGAATACGATGGTATTCATACCGCCACCATAATACTCGTTGAAGAGTGCTTTCACGGCTGCCTCATCAGGATTCCAAGGACGCAATTCATTATGTATCATGCGCATGTAGATATTCTTTGCATCGTAAGGTGCAATGATTATCTCATTCTTTGGAGTAGCTTGCAACATATAGTGCTTTCCCACAGGAACAGGCTTCATCACCTTCTTCGTCTTGTGAAGTTTGTTCATCGTAGCGGCAAGAGCATTTTCCGTGTCAGGACCGTAATATAATAAGGTGTGTTCGTATTGTGCAAGATTCTTGAGTAAGTCGAGCAATTCCTGTGGATTTTGTTTACGCAGTTGTTCTATGCTCAAATCATTGCGCGAAGGATTATACTCGCCATAGATACCGTAATTCACCAAGCGAGAGAAATTGCTGGATTGGTTGAGTTTTGCATCAGCACGAGCTTTCTCTTCGATAGAGACAAGTTGCTGCCATGCTTCTTGGTCAACCTGAGCATTCATCAACAAGTCGTTGAGTTGCGCAAGAGCCAACGGCATGTTCTCGGCAAGACCGCTCAAACTTACGGTAAGATTCCGCGCATTCACATTGATATTATATTGGCAAGCCAACTTATAGAATTTCTGCTTGATTTGTTCTTTGGTCAACTTCTTTGTTCCCAAGTAATCCAAATAATTGGCAGCATATTGATAACGCAAGTCAGCCTCATCGCCAAACTCATACATGAACGACATCACGAAGCGTCCGTTCTCCGTATTCTGTACGTAAATATAAGGCAAACCACGTTTAGTCTTACCGTATGTAAGGTCGTTCTTGAAATCTACGAAACGTGGTTGAATGGGTTGTACCTCACTATTTTGCACATCCTTCACAAACTGACTAATCATGTCACGATTGGTAGGAATCGGGGTTATCTGCGGTTTATCAATCTTCTTCAACGTAGTATCCTCGCCTTGACGCTTGAATACCGTCACGTAATTATTCTTGAAATGTCGACGAGCAAAATCAACGATTTGTTGTTTCGTCATTCCAGAAATACGGTCAAGATAACCTACTTGTTGCGACCAAGGAATTTCGTTGATGTAAGTATCTACGAAGAGGTCAGCACGGGCATGATTGCTTTCCAATCGAGTGAAATAGTTGAGTTTAGCATTATTGATGATACTTGGCAACAAATCATCAGAGAATTCGCCATTCTTCAATTTCTCTATCTCAGCCAACAAAAGCGTACGAACTTCCTCAAGCGTCTGTCCTTCCTTCGGTCTTCCACCGAGGATGAAGCAAGAATGGTCACGCAATCTCTCACTACCGCCGAATGCACTCAACATCTTCATTTGTTGATTGATGTCAAGGTCGATAAGTCCTGCAGTACCATTACTCAACATATCTCCAATCACGTCGAGCGTATCACATTGCAACGTATTACCGCGTCCGAATCGCCATCCCAACCAAAGCATTTCAGCTTCGAGTCCCATCACGGTAGTATCGCGAGGAGTCGTAATAGGAGCCAAAGGCGGGAATTCTGGTTGACGAACATCATTACCTGGTTTCCATTGACCGAAATACTTATCGATGATAGCGATTGTCTCGTCGGGATTCAAGTCGCCAGCCATACAAATAGCCACATTGTTTGGACGATACCACTTATCGAAATACTTCTTGATGTTGACGATACTTGGATTCTTCAAGTGTTCCTGCGTACCAATCGTAGTTTGCGTACCGTATGGATGAGTTGGGTAAAGCATCTTGCTCAATGCTTCCCACAACTTCCTGTTGTCTTGAGCAATACCGATATTATATTCCTCATATACGGCTTCCAATTCAGTATGGAAGCCTCTAATCACCATATTTTGGAAACGGTCTCCTTGTATCTTTGCCCAGTTTTCCATCTCGTTAGACGGGATATCTTCCGTGTAGCAAGTAACGTCGTTGCTCGTATAGGCATTTGTTCCCTGCGCACCGATGGCAGCCATGAGCTTGTCGTATTCATTGGGAATGAAATAGTTGGCAGCCAATTGCGAGACACTATCAATCTCATGGTATTTCTGACGGCGTAACTCGGGGTCGGTAATCAGGCGATATTCCTCATAACGTGCGGTAATATCATCCAACAAGGGAGCCTCGGCAGAAGGATTGTTGGTGCCGAACTGATTGGTACCCTTAAACATCAAATGTTCAAGATAGTGAGCCAAACCAGTAGTTTCGGCTGGGTCGTTCTTACTTCCCGTGCGAACGGCAATAAATGTTTGTACGCGTGGTTTTTCCTTATTGACAGACAGATACACCTTCAAGCCATTAGCCAACGTGTATATGCGCGTCTTCATAGGATCATTATCCACCGTTTGGTAGTCATACTTTTGCGCAACAGCACATAAAGCCGTCGCCACTAAGCAAGCTACAAAGAGAATTCGTTTCATAATCATTACATATATAGTTTTTGGTTTTCAAAGTCAACTTCCCTATCGAGCTGACTGATAAAGTTATCAAGCACTTCCTCTTCAACGTCTCCAAGGGCAAATTCCTTTTCTGCATCCTTGCGGATTTCGGTTATCCATGCACGACGGGCAGCAATATAGTCCTCACGCACCTTTTCTGCATCTTTCTCCGTGATGGTTTCCAATCCGTAATAGTCGCAAATCAATCGGTAAGTCCAAGCCCAACGATATTCAGAATAGTTGCGGTTGATTTCATCGAAGCGTTCAAGCACTTCCTCAATACTCTCTATATTACCCGTCTCGATGTCATTAATCAATCGTTTTTCCTCTGTATCAGGCAACAACAAGCCAGAGAGGTCGTTCCAATATCCTATACCTACTTCGGTTGTCGGCTCTTCCAAGGCATGTCTCTTCAATACTGCTCCCATATAGATGCGCAATGCGATGTCGTAATACTTGATTCCCTTAGCCAAAGAACTGGCATTGATAACGTATTCATGATAGTTGTATGATGAAACGTTCTCACCAGAGGCGGCGCGAAGATTCTCCAAGATTTTCTTTCCACGTACAATCTCACCTACAGAGAATGGACTTAGCCAATCGAAGTTGACGATGCTCTTTCGTCCTTCGCGTGGACGCATATCGCGCTTTGGCCATTTTCTGATGTCACGATAAAGTCCAACCGTGGTTAAGTTGCGACCTGGAGAAAGATACATGGTATCTCCGTAAGCGATGAGATAAGAGAAAGGCAGGTCGCGAGTGTCGGGATGATACATCAACTTGCCGAAACAAACCGAGAATGTACCAATCGTAGCAGGCATCAGCAAATATGCGCCACTTGCCGTTTTCGTTCCACGTTCCAAAACACCATAGTGCATAGGTCCCATCTTATAGGCATGGTTGGAGAAATTGGTTGCACTACCAGCATTATAGAATGAGAACATACCACCAATAAGCAACGAACTCTTATGGTGACTTGCCGTAAACGGACCGCAGAAAGCAGCACAAGCCTCACCATTCGACATATATGAATTGGCAAAGAACACACTTGCCTCAGCGGTAAATCCATTGCTAATCTTACAAGCCTCACCTACGAAGCAGTTTTCCATCTTCACGCTATTGATAATCGAACATCCGTCGGAAATGATAGAGTTCTCGCAAATCACGCCCGTTCCTATATAAACGCTATTGTTGGGGTTGCTCATGATAGAACAGTCACTCAATCGAGCGGCTCCATTGATTTCACAACTCTCGCAGATAACCGTATTCGTGATTTCCTTGGTGTTTACGATTTTCACATTATCGTAAATCGTTCCCCTATCGGGAAGCGTTCTCTGAATCTTCTCATTGATTAAGCGGCGAATAGCATCCTTCAATGGTTTGTTATTGAAGTGTTTAACCATGAAAGCAGCAAACTGACTATTCAAGTCATTGAACAATATCAAGTTGCCATCACCCACTTCATTCAATACAGAGATGAGATTGCCTTGTCCATACGTTGCTCCTTCCGTGGTTTCAAGCGTACAGATATTGGAAATATAGCAATCGTTGCCAATCGTATAATTGTTGATGTAATTGCCGATATTCTCTATCAAGCAGTTATCGCCCACCGTCACGTTTCTAAGCGTGGCATTGTTGATTCCCGAATGCTTTACGAAGCCCTTGCTAACCTCTACGCTCTTTTCGAAATTGCCAAGGTAGATGTCGCCATAAAACATCACTCGATGAAAGAAATTGGGCTTGAAATTCTCCGCAACCTTCACGTGCGTCCAATCTTCCGACCAACAACTGTTGTTTTCCAATACGATAATCTCTTCTTCTGTTAAATGTCTGTAATCCATAATTATAGTACTTTTATGTTTGTGAATTTATTCTGTAGGATATAAAAAATCATTATAAGGGTATTTTTGAACATGTAGCTCACGAACTTTCTTATACAAAATGTCCCTGAACTCATCGATATTTTGTTTCTCTTTGGCTGAAATGAACAAACAATTATCGTTCAAACGAGCCATCCAAGTCTTCTTCAAGTCTTCAAGAGAGACGTTTTCCTTTGTGAGAGGAGTCAAGTCATCCTCTTCCTTCTCCACCCACGAATAATTGTCAATCTTGTTGAATATAATCATCGAAGGTTTATCCGAACATCCCAAGTCCTTGAGCGTTTGTTCGACTACCCTGATTTGCTCTTCAAAGTCGGGATGTGAAATGTCTACCACATGCAAAAGCAAGTCGGCCTCACGAACTTCATCTAGCGTAGACTTGAAAGAATCCACCAAATCCGTAGGCAACTTTCGGATGAAGCCAACCGTATCTGCCAAGAGGAAAGGAAGATTCTCGATGACCACCTTTCTAACCGTGGTGTCTAAGGTGGCAAACAATTTGTTTTCCGCAAACACTTCGCTTTTCGCCAACATATTCATGATGGTTGACTTTCCTACGTTTGTATATCCCACAAGGGCTACACGTATCAGTCTTCCCCTATTCTTGCGTTGCGTAACTTTCTGTTTGTCAATCTCTACAAGTCTTTGCTTGAGCAAAGTAATGCGTTGCAAGATGATACGACGGTCCATTTCCAACTGCGTTTCACCAGGTCCACGAAGTCCTACACTTCCCTTACCGCCTCCAGAACCAGAACCGCCACCTTGGCGTTCAAGGTGAGTCCAAAGTCGTTGCAATCGGGGAAGCATATAGCGATATTGCGCCAATTCCACTTGTGTCTTGGCATTGGCGGTTTGCGCTCTCATGGCAAAGATATCCAATATCAAGGATGTCCTATCCAATATCTTTACCTTCAAAGCGGCTTCTATATTTCGAATCTGCTTAGCCGTTAACTCATCATCAAAGATGACCATTCCAATCTCCCTGTCTGCATCTTCCTCATTTTGGATATATTGGCGGATTTCATCCAACTTACCCTTTCCAACGTAGGTGACGCTACTTGGGCCGTTTACTCTTTGTGTAAAGCGTTTCACGGTAACGGCTCCAGCCGTATCTGCGAGGAATTCCAATTCATCAAGATACTCTTTCGTTTTTGCCTCATCTTGTGTTTGAGTTACCAATCCAACCAAGACAGCGGTCTCGGCTTTAGCCTCAGAGATTACAAATTCTTTCATTCATTCTTTAAATAATGATGCAAACTTACAAATAATTTTTGAAAATTTATGCTATCTATCCAAAAAAGTTTATCAATCACTATCTTATTGACCATTTGCAACGCAATCCACCTATCGTAAACATAGTGTTTACCCATCGCAAACATATCGTTTAGCACCGCTAAACATATCGTTTACGTCTCACAAACAATATGTATGAAATTCACGCGAAAAATCTCTGAAAGTGATTGAAAATGTGACATTTTGAAAACTTTTCGACCACTAAATCAATAATTTTCACTAATAAAATTGCCTAAATAAAATAATCTTTCTAATTTTGCATCGTCAAACAGTTTTGTCGCTTACGGTCAATCATGCGGATATGGAATAAGATTCTCTTAGGAGCCATCTTCGTTTTGCTCATCATGAGTTGCTCAACGTCTCAAATGTCAAGAGAGGAAAAACGAGCATTGCAAATGAAGATTGCACAAATGGTGGATGATTCTCTTGCGAATCGTTCATTCAAGATTGACATGAACTATATGATTCCCAACAGTATGCCCTCGCGCAATCTGGAATATGGTTATTACATCCGCGTAAACAATGATTCCATTGATGCATACATCCCATTTTTCGGTGTTGCATATCGCGCTGAATATGGTACGGATGATGGAGGATTGAGTTATAAGGGGCCTATGGCAAGCTATCAAGTAAGTCAAGTAAGGAAGGATTTGCGACAAGTAAACATTATCGTCAAGAAACACTTCGACGAAATACTATACCAAATTGACGTATTCACTAACGGAAGAGCTTCTATATTCGTAAGGAGCCTCAACCGTGAAGGAATTCAATATAATGGAGAAATGACTATCAACAATTAATATATATCATAAGACATGAGTGAAAGCAACATGACTAACAGTAGTGGACATACCCACCATCATCATCACCATCACCATCATTCAAAGCATAGGTTTAGCAGGAACAAAAGATTATTAAAGAAAATTATATGGCCAATTGCCATCATTTTCTTCTTATTTATCATTCTCATAACGTTCTTCCCTGAGATTTTAGACCAAGTCCTTCATAGGGAAAATAAGGAAGATGGAATCTTAGTTCCAAAAGAAGATAAGTTCTCTCAATGCGACCAACAAAAAACCATTCACTTCAATGAATGGTTGATGAGGGGTTGATGAGAAACCTATCTATATTCTTTACCCGACGGAGTTGGGTATTTGACGATTACAGCAATTCCAACTCCACGGGACAATGATCACTGCCAAGAATCTCAGTATGAATCTTGGCATCTTTTATGCGCTGAAGTAAACGCTCAGAAACGATGAAATAGTCGATGCGCCAACCAGCATTCTTTTCACGGGCACGAAAACGATAAGACCACCAAGAGTATGTTACTTGTTCTGGATATAATTGACGGAAAGAGTCGATAAATCCATTCGACAACAATCTTGTCATCTTTGCTCGCTCCTCATCGGTAAATCCCGCATTCTTTCGATTGGTTTTAGGATTCTTCAAGTCGATTTCCTCGTGAGCCACGTTTAGGTCTCCACAAAGAATGATAGGCTTGACAGCATCCAACCGTTTGAGATAATCCATGAAATCATCTTCCCATTTCATACGATAATCCAATCTGCGCAAGCCATCTTGTGAGTTTGGCGTGTAACAAGTAATGAGATAGAAGTCTTCCATTTCCATGGTAATGACTCTACCTTCATGGTCGTGCTCATCAATACCTATCCCATACGTTACTTGTATCGGTTTTTGACGAGTGTAGATAGCCGTGCCAGAATAACCTTTCTTATCTGCAAAATTCCAAAACGACTCATATCCAGGGAATTGCAAGTCGAGTTGGTCAGCTTGCATTTTGGTTTCTTGCAAACAAAAGAAGTCTGCATCCAACTTGGAGAATGATTCCTCGAATCCCTTACCTACACATGCGCGAAGTCCATTGACATTCCACGAAATAAATCTCATATCTTCAATTAATTTATGATTTCTTCCCGTAAATTACAACCAACGTATTAGCGTCGTATGTTCGTTCTCCTTCTATCTTCAATTGCTTGAGAATCATGTTAAACGCCATCTCATTGGTGTTGAAAGCACCAACAGAATAGGTTGAATTCATATATACGGAATTAAAGATAAACGAAACCTTCTTCTCTACTCCATCAATTTCAAGTGGTATCTCAACCGTAAAATCGCTTGAACCTTTAGGTATGAAATTAAAATAGGCATTTTGCAACGTTCCCGTAGTTCCCCAAGGACGATACAATACCACTCTTGAAGGAATGGAATGTATGCTATCGTTTTGCAAAGCCTCTCTCATATTCTTGTCCACTATATTTTCCACAAATACTTTCATCGGAAAATTCTGAATGGTAAGCGTAGAATCATTGGCACGAACATTCCAATTCACCTTCACAGAATCCATGTATGCATAGTACAAATAACTATAATTATAATGTATATATCCTACATAATCTCCCTGCATCTGGTTAATCTGTTGTGTTTTCTCTGCTTGCGTGAGAGGAACAAACACGTATGGCGATGAATCATCATTGGAGTTGCATGAAGCCAATGAAACCAAGACTCCAACCATCATGACCACCAATATTTTTTTTGTATTCAAAACTATTTTCATATCATTATTATGTTGAAATTATATTCTCTTCGATTCCCCACGTAAAAGATTCATGAATTCTTCGCGCGTCTTCGCTTGGTTGAAAGCACCACTAAAATCACTCGTTGTCGTAATGGCACTTTGTTTTTCTACACCTCGCATCTGCATACACATGTGTTTTGCCTCTATAACCACCATCACGCCAAGCGGTTTCAAGGTTTGTTGTATACAATCCTTTATCTGTTGAGTCAATCTTTCTTGAACTTGCAACCGATGACTATATATATCCACCACTCGGGCAATCTTTGACAAGCCCGTGATATAGCCATTGGGAATATAAGCAACATGCGCTTTCCCATAAAAAGGCAACATGTGATGTTCGCAAAGAGAAAAGACGTCAATGTCTTTCACGATAACCATCTGGTTATACTTCTCCGCAAAGAGTGCGTCAGTTAGCACTTTGTGTGGGTCTTGAGAATATCCACGAGTCAAAACCTGCATTGCCTTAGCTACTCGAATTGGTGTTTTCTCCAATCCTTCACGCTCAGGATCTTCACCCAACAACTTCAACACCTCACGGTAATGCGATGCAAGTTCGTCTAATCCTTCTCTAAATTCTATTTCTGGATTCATTATATATCATTAATATTGCACGGTAATCTTTCCCTTCAGGATGGTAGCTTGTTTATAACCCATCTTCTTGATTTTATCAAGCATTTCCTTTGCATCCTCGTATGTACGATAATTGCCTACCCTACATGTCCATCTTGGTGAATAGAAATGCACGTAGATTGGTTCGAGGGGATATTTCTTTTTGATGGCATTGCCAATTTGCTGAGCTTTCTCACGGTCAGCACGAGAGTTTCCACCAAGATAAGCTTGTACGCGATAGCCATTCACCTTATAGCTTTGGCGCATCACCTTCTTACTGGTATCAATCACGTTGCCCTCACCATTCTCTTCAGCTTCTTGCAATCTTTGTTCTGCCAACTTACGGGCATACTCTTCCTTTTCCCTACGCAGTTGTTCTTCTCTTTCTCTCTGCGCTTGCTCTTCCCGTTTTTCCTCTTCGGTCTTTTCGGGTTTGTCTTGGGTAATCACATTTTGCGGGTTATCCGCAACTGTCTTCTTAGAATCAGCATTGTCCGTTTTGGGTTTAGTGCTATTGTTGTTAGTATTAGTTTTAGACGTGTTTTGTTTTGGGGTAGTTAATTGGACTTTCCCATTCACCAAATCATCAATTTCCTTGCTTTGGTTGACGGTTACGGTTCCATGGCCTTGCACTTTCTTCTGCAAGTGATCCGTATAACTTTGCGCTGTTACCGCGGTGTGAAAACATAACGCGAACAAAAATAGTACGAGTTGTTTCATCTTTTCTTCTGACTTTATGAATTGATTGATGTTATTATATCATCAAATAGTGGAAAGTCAGGTGATGGAAATCCCCCACCTGACTTCCATGAACAAGGTATATACCTTATATTATTTCCATGCATCAATGATTCCCTTGAAATCAGCAGCCTTCAAAGAAGCACCACCAATCAAGCCACCATCGATGTCAGGCTTTGCAAAGAGCTCAGGAGCATTGCTTGCCTTGCAACTACCACCATAGAGGATTGTTGTATCTTCAGCTACTTCTTTGCCATACTTCTCAGCGATGATGCTACGGATATAAGCGTGAATCTCCTCAGCTTGGTCAGATGTAGCGGTCTTGCCTGTTCCGATAGCCCAGATTGGCTCGTAAGCAATCACGATCTTACGGAAATCTTCCTCTGAAAGATTAAATACGCTACCTTCAAGTTCTGCTTTCACCACTTCATTCTGCTTGCCAGCCTCACGCTCTTCGAGTGTTTCGCCAATACAGAAGATAACCTTCAAGTCATTCTTCAATGCCAACAGCACCTTCTCTTTCAAGATTTCTGGTGTCTCGTTGTAATATTCACGACGCTCAGAGTGACCCAAAATCACATATTGAGCACCCGTGCTCTTTACCATTTCAGCAGATACCTCACCCGTAAAAGCACCCTTTTCCTTATCAGCGCAATTCTCTGCTCCAAGACCGATTACTTCTTGATTGAGGAACTGAGCGATAGAAGCCAAGTGAATGAATGGAGTGCATATTACAACGCCACAATTAGGTTTCTCTGCCGTTAATGTCTCATTGAGTTCTTTTGCCAAAGCAATACCATCTTGCAGGTTCATGTTCATTTTCCAGTTACCTGCTACAATTTTCTTTCTCATCTTTATTCTTTTTTAAACGTTTAAAAATATTATGATAACTTTGTTTTCTTCTTAACCATTTCGACCAAGCCCATGTGCGATCTGCCAACGTCAACAATGCCAATGGCAATATAAACCACAACAAGATGAAGATAATCTTTTCAGGAGCACTATCTTCAGGTATTTCGCCTTTGTCGATTTCACGCATCAAATCATTTAGTTCATCTAAGTCGGGCAAATTATTGTCGCTCCATTTCCACATCACGACACCCTGTTTCAACAACATCAACCCAGGATTACTACGTATCATCGTCTTCAACGTGATTTCGTCCGTCAGGCAAAAAGGATATTCCGCTCCCGTCAAATCCTGCCATCTTTTCTGGGCTTTATTCGTACTTGCCGTCAAGCAATAAAATGGTATTTCTTGTTCTTGGGCAAATTCAAACAACTGGTCGAAAACTCCAAAATTGCTGTCATCGGCTTTTTCCAAATGTGGAGAAACCAACAACAACGTGTATCTTGGGTCATCCAATACTTGTTGCGTAATGTCTTCATTGCCGTTCAGGACTATCGAGAAGTCGTGAATAGGTGGCACATATCCCGCTTCCGTTTGCACGGTCTTGCTATCTATGAACGTCCAAGTAGAGTCAGGATAGTTTTCCAAGGTAAACTCCTTTTTCACACCGTCCTTTTCCATGATGAACGTCGTTTCAAACTTTGGTTGGGGAGCATCAGCAGGAATCTCCATACCCTTCTTGATGTCTGCTCCTATGTGATAAGGACGAAAGTCGAACACGGGCAAGATATACAAGCTATAGATGCTACACGACAAGATGAACAAGACGGAATAGTTGGTTACAATCCATTGGTTGGTATGAGAAATGAGTCTTTTCATTCTCAATGGCCAAATGGCAACGATGATTGCCAACAACAACAAGACCACGTTCTTGCAAAATGTCTGGACATTGGTAAGAATGATTGCATCTCCGAAACAACCACAATCTGATATGGGATTTGCAATGGCTATCCATAGAGTGACTATCGTCATTACCGCAAGAAATGCCACCGTCAGTTTGGAGATTACCCTGCGCTGAATGGCAAACAGCATCATGATGCCCAAGCTGAACTCAAACGCAGACAAAGCAACCGATAGGCAAAGTATCAATACTTCGGGGATGAATTCTCCCATTTCCAATGCCAACAGATAATCTTGTATCTTGTATTGAGTGCCTAACGGATCAATTGCCTTTACGTATCCTGAAAAAATAAAAACGACGGCAACTATGAACCGACTGATGTTGACTAATATGGTCTTCGTCTTATTCACTTAACTTGATAACGCCGAAAACGGCATAGTTTATAATATCCATGTAGTTGGCGTCAATTCCCTCGGAAACCAACGTTGCTCCATTGATGTCTTCAATTTCCTTGATTCTCTGAATCTTCGTCAATATGAAATCCGTATAACTGCTTACTCGCATGCTTCGCCAAGCCTCGTCATAGTCGTGGTTTTTCTTGATCATCAGTTCCAGAGCCACTTGCGAGAACTTGTCATATAGTTCCAAAGCCTCCGCATTGCTCACGTCTACCTCATCTACGTATCCTTTATCCAACTGTATCAAACCAATGATACCATAATTGATAAGGCCGATAAACTCAGGTCTTATACCCTCGCCTACCAGAGATTCCTTCTTGATTTCCAACGACCGAATGCGCTTTGCCTTGATAAAGAGTTGGTCAGTCAAGGAAGACGGACGCAATATACGCCACGATGCACTATAGTCGTGCAACTTATTCTCAAACAAGGTACGACATTCGCGTATCACATCCCTAAACTGCTGCTCTGTATTCTGTTTTGTCATAACGTTTGCAAAATTAATCATAATTACCGAAACAACCAAAATGTTATTGGTCTTTTTGCCGTAAGTGTATCATCCTAACCACTCCACACATGGCTTCATAACGGGCTCTTAACGAATCGCACTTCACTCCCAGCATGTTTCGTTTGTAAATATTATCTTCACTTTCCATTTGGTTCATAGTTGATTGCAAGGCCGAATCGGTATGGGCAATGTCGATTTGAGCCATCTTCAACGAGGCATTTTGCCAAAGCACAAGCGCACGTTTTCTCGATTGTACCGCACGTGGATATTTCGAACGCAATGCCTCTATCGAATCAAGTGTGGTGGAAAACTCTCCTTTCTCATACAATGATTCTATCTCAGATAGTAATGTCGAAGCTTTATCGTCTTCGGTCATTTCCTTACAACTGGCAATCAGAATTGTCAGGGCTATTATCCATAAACCATTTTTCATGGCGGCAAAATTACAAATAAATTTGTAAAGTGTGCCGTGAGAATCCACAAAATGTAAAAGACCACTTAAAATCTTTCAACCTTTTAACTTTTCGGAGTTTTATTTTTTCATTCTTTCATTTTTTATTATTATTTTTGCATCCGCAAATAAAGATTGTAATGAGATATTTCAGCAATGCCGATTTGGCAAAAATACTAAATAAAGACATTTTTCTTAATATTTCTGAAGTTGCAGACTCGCTTGGGGTTGAATGCTACGTCATCGGTGGCTATGTGAGAGACTTGTTTTTGGAACGCGAAAACAAGGATATTGACGTAGTGGTGATTGGTAGTGGCATTCAGGTAGCAGAGGGATTGAAGAAGAAACTGGGTAGAAAAGCGCACGTTTCCACGTTTCGCAATTTCGGAACTGCTCAAGTAAAATACAAGACTATCAGCGAGACCATTCCGAAGGAAAAAGAGGAAGTCATCGTTGAATTCGTTGGAGCACGGAAAGAAAGTTACAATCACGATTCTCGCAAACCTGTCGTTGAAGAGGGAACGTTGGAAGACGACCAAAAACGTCGAGATTTCACTATCAACGCATTGGCTATCTGCTTGAATAAAAGTAGGTTCGGAGAATTGCTGGACCCGTTCAATGGACTTGACGACATGGAGGACGGGATTATTCGTACTCCTCTCGACCCCAACATTACTTTCGACGATGACCCTTTGCGTATGATGCGCTGCATTAGGTTTGCCACTCAATTGAATTTTTACATCGAAGACGAAACGTTTGAGGCAATCCGAGACTATGCCGAGCGTATCAACATCATCAGCGGAGAGCGCATTCACGAGGAGTTGAACAAGATTATGATGTCTCCCTATCCCAGTAAAGGGTTTTATTACCTTCATGAAAGTGGGTTGTTAGACATCATTTTACCTGAGTTATGTGCATTGGACAATGTGGAAACGCGTAATGGTCGTTCTCACAAAAACAACTATTACCACACGTTGGAAGTGCTTGAAAACGTGGCAAAACGCGACAATGGAAATCTTTGGCTAAGATGGGCGGCTCTCTTGCATGATATCGGAAAACCTAAATGCAAGCGTTGGGATCCCATACAAGGTTGGACATTCCACAACCACAATTTCGTGGGTGCAAAGATGGTGGCAAATATTTTCAGACGACTGAAATTGCCACTCGACATCAAGATGAAGTACGTGGAGAAATTGGTTGACTTGCACATGCGACCTATCGTCATTGCCGATAATGAAGTGACGGATAGTGCCATCAGAAGACTTCTCAATGATGCGGGAGACGACATCGACGACTTGATGTTGTTGTGCGAAGCTGACATTACCAGTAAGAATAGCCAACGAAAGCAGATGTTTCTTGACAATTTCAAGATTGTCAGGGAGAAGTTGCACGACCTTGAGGAACGCGATTACAAGCGTCTGCTACAACCATGTATTGACGGCAACGAAATCATGGAAATGCTTCATCTGAAACCAGGGCGCGAAGTGGGTTTGCTAAAGCAATACATGAAAGATGCCGTACTCGACAATCAAGTGGCTAACGAGCGCGAACCATTGATGAAATTGTTGATGGAACGTGCACGTGCAATGGGCTTAACTAATTGATAAAAGATTTTACATTTTCCCGATATTTATTTGCCGTTTTGGGTATATGAATACAAGAAAACGAATTTCTTATTTCGTTCCTTGAACGTCATAGTATCATGCATCTCTATCCTACAAAGAAAGACACTATTTTTGAAATGACGATAATAATTGTTAAAATGACTTTCTTAAAATAGGTGTGTTCATGGATTATTAGTAATTTTGCAATTTGAAAACCGAAACAATAACATCAGTTTTCAGTTGTCATAAACACATTATTTGTTTTTAAGGATTAAAAAGAGAATGTTACGAAGGAAATCATCAATTAAATTCAATAACAATATGAACATGAAAAAAGTATTATTCATTGCAATGATTGCTGCAATGATTGCTTCGTGTGGCGGTAAACGTGGCGGACAGCCCAATTTTGGCGACGACGAATATCCCGTTGTAACGGTTGGTACATCGTCGGCTGCTTCACAAACCACTTATCCAGCCACCATCAAGGGTGTACAGGATGTTGAGATTCGCCCCAAAGTGGCAGGTTTTATCACTCGTATCAATGTGCGAGAAGGTCAATCAGTAGGCGCTGGACAAGTGCTTTTCGTTATTGACAACGTAACTTATCAAGCTGCCGTTCGTCAGGCACAAGCTGCCGTTAACACGGCTAAGGCTCAAATGAACACCGCTAAGCTCACATACGAAAACAACCAGAAATTGCATGAGCAAAACATTATCGGTGATTATGAATTAATGACTGCCAAGAACTCTTACGAAACGGCACAAGCAGCAGTGGCTCAAGCCGAGGCTGGTTTGACTTCTGCTCGTGAGAACTTGAGCTTCTGCTACGTGAAGAGTCCTGCAAGCGGTATCATCGGAAACCTCCCCTATAAGGTGGGTGCAATGGTTAGCGCATCAAGTACTCCCGCGTTGACAACCGTTTCCAACAATTCTTCGATGGAGGTTTACTTCTCCATGACCGAA
>OCTX014539924.1_pt1 | contig 23010 bp, 14 predicted proteins | sample 1539691 | NCBI WGS metagenome assembly OCTX01 (sample SAMN02144231, study PRJEB22623) | gut metagenome | biome: sheep rumen | host: Ovis aries | place: New Zealand
TGTCCTTTCACTTTAATGGTTAGTACTTAACGAAGCAGGAGCATCTCACGGATGGAGCGCATGTTCGTCTGATCAACAATAGCAACATGAGTCAAGTTGCGTTTTTGCTTTTTAGTCTTCTTCGTCAGAATGTGACTTTTGTAAGCGTGCTTACGCTTAATTTTACCGGTTCCGGTAAGCGTGAAACGCTTTTTAGCACCGGAGTTCGTTTTTACCTTTGGCATTTTGTAATATAAATTAAATTGTTAATAATACGTCCGCAAGGCAGCCCGGCGCACTCGGCGTCGAAATAAAGGTAGGCCCTACGGGCGGTTATATATAATTTTACTTTTGGCTCTTCGGGCTAATAAAGAGAATCATTCTCTTGCCCTCGAGGCTCGGCATGTTATCGGGTTTGCCATACTCGGCGAGGTCCGCTGCAAATCGCGCGAGAAGAAGTTCTCCCTGCTCCTTGAAGACGATGGAGCGTCCGCGGAAGAAGACATACGCCTTCACCTTGTTACCATCCTTCAGGAACTCGATAGCGTGTTTGAGTTTGAAGTTATAATCGTGATCGTCCGTTTGCGGTCCGAACCGAATCTCCTTCACCTCCTGTTTCTTTTGGTTAGCCTTAGCCTCTTTTTGCTTTTTCTTCTGTGCGTACAAGAACTTCTGGTAGTCAATCACACGGCATACAGGCGGATCAGCGGTAGGAGCAATCTCAACGAGATCCAGATTTTGCTCATCCGCAATTCTCATTGCTTGTTGGTACGTGTAGATACCTTGTTCTACATTTTCGCCGATGAGGCGTACTTGTGCGACACCGCGGATTTTGTCATTGATCCGATGCGGGTCTTCTTTGATAACTCGACCGCCACGCGGTCTTTGAGGAATAGTAGCTATTGTTTTAACTATTTATGGTTAATAATCCCACTTCTCGCGCGGGCACAATTTGCCCTACCATCGAAAAAGCGGACAAAATTACTACATTTTTCTGACATACGCAAGAGTTGAGTGATTTTTTTCACTTTTTTCTATAATTATTTGCGCGCGTGAGATTTTTTTTGTAATTTTGTAGCCGATTTTGACTTAATGCGTAAAATCTTAAAATAATACATATATGAAGACGAAAAGTTTAATAGTATTGACAGCAGCGGTAGCCATGGTGTTTTTCGGTTGCCAGGAGCCCGCGTATATCAACGCCCCGGGTGACAACTCGCGGAACACGGAGACCATTCCCGAGATAGCAGATCCGGATCCGACACCTGATCCGGCAGGAGTAAATGTGCCGGAAGGGACATTGAACGTAAACGAGGCGGTTAAACTGGCGATGAAGTTAGCGGCCGGCGAAGTGTCTAAAGAGCGTTATTTCATCAAAGGCTGGGTAGTGGGTTTCAACCGCGGCGCGACGTTTGACACCGATTTTCCTAAATACGGTAACGATTTCGTATATATCAAGGCACGAAATGACGGCAAGGGTACGAAACAGTTCTATGCGTACCGAGTGCTGAGCAAGTTCGGCGCCAAGTTGCCGGATTTGGATTGCGTGCAAGTGGGTGATTTCGTTGTTATCAGTTGCTATATGACCAATTACAACGGCATCTATGAATCAAACGGTCTGTGTCATATTTATTCATCGAACAATGCCCATTTCAATGAGGTTTTCCCCTGGACATTCCCGGGATGTCCTCAGCCGTCCGAGGGAGAGATTAGTGTGACGGGCGCGGAGCAAGTGAGCGCAGGCCTGGCGAACAAATCCACCAGTGCCGAGACCTATAAGATCCGTGGCGTGGTGACCAGTGTGGATGTAGTAGATCCATCCTACGGCAACGCGACATTCAACATCTCTGATGGCGCGGGTGTGGCTACGTGCTATCGTTTGAAAGCCAAAGGCGGAGCCAAGTTCACAAACGCGAATCAGGTATCGGTGGGCGACACCGTGCTGGTAGAAGCGAAGATCCAAAACTACAACGGTACGTGCGAACCGACGCAAGGCAATGTGATTGAGTCCACGAACCCGAACTTTTAATTGGAATAAGAATTAAAATCAAAAATTTATACAAAAAAAAATGGCAAGTTTACAAAGAATTAGAAATCATGGCGCATTGTTGATCGCAATTGTGGGTCTCGCCATGTTGGCATTTATCCTCGGAGACTTTTTGAACTCCGGTAGTAGTTTCTTCAACCGCAGCCGCGAGAACGTAGGCGAAGTAGAGGGTCAGAAGATTCATTACACGGAGTACGAAGCAGCAAGAGAGCAATTAACCGAAGTGTACAAAATGGAAAGCGGTCGTACAGATTTTGACGAAGATATGTACGCGCAAATTCGTAATCAAGTGTGGAACATGTTCGTAATGGACTACACTCTCCGCGCACAAGCAAAGGAAATCGGTCTGGACATTACCGCAGACGAGTTGAGCGAACTATGCATCGGAGAGAATCCTCACCAGATCATTCGCGGCCGTCGTATTTTCATGGACGAGAATGGTCAGTTCAACCGTCAGGCAGTAGTCAATCTGCTGCAAGCCATCAACCAAGAAGGCGATGACGCAGAGCAGAACGCCATGCTCAAGCAGTACAAGACCTATTGGCTGTACTGGGAGAAAGCGGTCCGTATCAGCTATATGCAGGAGAAATACACCACCCTGCTCCAGCACTTGCTCAAGGCTAACTCGCTGGACGCCGAGTATGCATTCAACGAGCGTCAGAACGGCGTAAGCGCAGATTATGTAATGCAACCGTATTACACCGTAGCAGACAGTTTGGTAAAAGTCAGCGAGAGCGATATCAAAAAACTGTACAAACAGCACAAATCGATGTACAAGCAGACTCCGAACCGCGCTATCAAATATATCGCCTATGATATCGTTCCTTCCGAGGCTGATTTCAAAGCCGCAGAGACTTTGATGAACAATCTCAAAGAGGAGTTCAAGACCACAGAGGACGTAAGTCTCGTAGTAAACACGAACTCGGATATCATGTACGATGGTCGCGATTATTCAGAGGAGACCGTACCTGCACAATTCAAGGATTTTGCCTTTGCAAAAGGCGCTAAGGCAGGTGATTGCACAGAGATTCTCTTTGAGAACAACACCTATGCGATGGCCCGTATCATGCAAGCCGGCTATTCTATGCCGGATTCCGTAGAGCTCAAAGCTATTGTAGAAGGCGGCGAGGACCGTGAGTTAGGCTGGTTCAGAGCAAGTGATCTGCCGAAGAACATTGCCGAGCCGGCATTGGCAGGCAAACGCGGCGAGCGCTTTACTGTAGCAATGGGTATGGGCGAGCAGACCTATGAGATCATGGAGATCGGCAAGCCGACGCCGAAAGTAAAACTGGCTATTCTTGCACGCGAGGTAACTCCGTCCAGCAAGACTTATTCCGCTATTTACAACGAAGCAAAACAATTTATCGTAGCTAACAATAACGCCGAGGAGCTGGAGAAAGCAGCTCAAGAGGCCGGTATGACTGTTGTTCCGCAGTACAATCTGACAGCCACGACCGACAAAATAGGTCAGTTGAAGAGTAGCCGTCCTATTGTTCGCTGGGCATTTGAAGCCAAAGAGGGTCAGGTATCGGATGTATTCGAGTGTGGCCAGCAATTCGTAATTGCAGCTCTGACAGAGGTGAACGACGGAGAGTATCGTCCTTTGGACGCCGTTCGTGCCGAGTTGACATACGAAGCCACCAACAATGCGAAGGCCGCTTATATTCAGAAAGAGTTGAAAGGCACAGAAAGCCTGGAGGCAGCGGCAGAGAAGATGGGTCAAAAGATCCAGCATATTGAGCGCATTGCATTGGGCGACAGCCGTTTCGGCAATGCAGGTATGGAGCCGGCAGTAATCGGCAAGGCAATTGCTCAAGGTGAGAACGCATTGAGTGAGCCGATTCAGGGTAAAATGGGTGTGTTTGTCGTTAAGACCGGCGCAGCCAATAACCTCAGCGAAGATTTCGTAGCAGAAAGCGAAAAATCCAGATTGGCAAGCCGCTTTGCATATCTGCCATATCAGGCTATGCAGTTGCTTGAAGATAAAGCCGAGGTGGTAGACAACCGTCCTAACTTCCAGTAATCCGCGCGCGTGCGCGTAATTAATAAGGAGAAAAAGTAAAATCTGAAGGTGAAAGGCGAAAATCGCATATCACCCTGGGTGTGGGTACCGACGTTGTACTTCACAGAAGGAATTCCCTATTTCTTGGTAAACAGCATCTCTGTGATGCTGTTTGCTAAAATGGGAGTGCCCAATGATCAGTTGGCATTCTTCACCACTCTACTCTATTTCCCCTGGTTTCTCAAGGGACTTTGGGCACCTTTCGTCGATATTATCCGAACCAAACGATGGTGGATTATAGCGATGCAGGTGCTCATGACCATTTTATGTATCCTACTTACCGTCACGCTTCCGCATCCAGCAGCAGAGACAATAGCAGAGAAAACCACATCCGTCGGTTTATTCCGCTGGACGCTGGTGTTCTTTATCATAGCCGCTTTTGCTTCCGCCACGCATGACATAGCGGCTGACGGATATTACATGCTGGCACACGACACGCAAAGTCAAGCAGCATTTATCGGTATCCGCTCTACATTCTATCGCATTGCATCTGTTTTCTCGCAAGGAGTGCTAGTGTATATCGCCGGATACATAGAGAACAAGACAGGCGATATTCCTATGTCCTGGCAGTTGACTTTAGGAGCCACGAGCGTCATCTTGTTTTGTGTGACGCTGTACCATATTTTCATTCTGCCCAAAGCGCAGGCCGACGACCAGCGTTCCGTAAAGAACGCCGGAGAAGCGATAAGGGAGTTAAAAGAATCGTTTGTTACGTTCTTCACCAAACCCGGTGTAGGTTTGGCAATCGGCTTCATGCTGCTGTATCGTCTGAGTGAAGGATTTCTGGTCAAACTATGTCAGCCGTTTTTGGTGGACAGCCGGGCTACGATGTTGCGCAATGGTCAGATTATAGGTGGCGGTTTGGAGTTAAACACAGACACGGTAGGTTTGCTATACGGCACAATCGGCGTAGCATTCCTGCTATTGGGAGGTATTTTAGGCGGAATATACATCTCGCGCCACGGGTTGAAGCGGTCGCTATGGCTGATGGCTTCAGCTCTGACACTGCCCAGTTTTGTCTATTGCTATCTCAGTATGGCTCAACCGGAGTCGCTATGGATCATAGGTAGTGCTATTAGTTTTGAGAACTTCGGCTACGGGTTCGGTTTCACGGCCTATATGCTATATATGATGCATTTTTCGGAGGGCAAATACAAGACCTCTCACTACGCTATCTGTACAGCTTTTATGGCATTAAGTATGATGATTCCGGGCTTTGTGGCCGGTGCGTTGGAGATGGCAGTGGGCTATTCTACGTTCTTCTGGATAGCCAATGCCTGCAGTATTACTACATTTGCTATCACGTATTTAGTATATAAAAGACTAGAGGACTATACGACTAGACAACTAGACGAGTAGAAAAAAATCAAACAATATGAATAAACGTATTATCCCGGATGCCATCACAAGCTGCAACTTATTATGCGGCAGTATAGCTGTTTTTTTAGCGACACAAGGTGCATTTATATGGGCCTTTGTGTTCATTCTGGCCGGTGCATTCTTTGATTTCTTCGATGGACTTAGTGCCCGTTTGCTGAAAGCTCCAAGTCCTATTGGTGTTCAGTTGGATTCGCTAGCCGATGATATTACATTCGGTTTGGCCCCGGCGATGATGCTGTTTTGCTGGTTGAAGCCGATATTAGGATGGTGGGCGCTCATTGCATTGCTGATGGCTGCATTCTCGGCATTACGTTTAGCTAAATTCAACGTGGATGAACGGCAGCACGATTCGTTTATCGGTCTGGCTACTCCTGCAAACGCCATATTCTGGGGCGGTATATGCTGTATGCCCTATGCGATGCTGGCATATGATTGGATGGCATGGGTATTGTTGGCTATTTCACTGCTAAGTTGCTATCTGCTGAATGCGGAGATTCCATTCTTCAGTTTCAAAGGATGGGAGAAAGAGAAGATGGTTATTTGTTCATTTCTGATAGGATGCGTGATTATCATCGGTTATTGCGTAGCGAAAGCGGTTATTCATCATCATATCGAGTTTGCGCTTTTCAGCGGCACAGGTTGTATTCTATGGTATGTGATGCTGAATCTGCTGTTAGCATGTGCTCCGAAAAAAGCATCCTAATCATGTTATATAAGCATTTAACCAGCATTTAACCAGCATTTAACCCCTATCACACCATGAAACGACATATCGCATTTTTTATAGCCCTACTCCTCTCTGCCAATGTTATGTCGGAGACCTATACGATTGTTTTCAATAGCGGTGATGGTAATTCTGACTCCACCTCTCCCAAAACAGCCTTGAGCGATATTGTATTGAGTTCCACCTACGGCTGTGCGAGCAATATCAGTACCGCAAATAAGATTTATCGGGCTAAAGCCGGGTTTGGTATCAAAGGCGGCACGGGTTCGGCGAAAGGTGAGCTCACCATAGAACTGAATGCGACCTATGCCGTTACCTCCATGCGCGTGTATGCGGCGCCTTTCGCCGCAGACTCGTTGAAAGGAAATTTCCTGAATGTATGCGGCCAAACCATCACATGGGCAAACGGGCATAAAAATGAGATTTATCCCTATCAATTGACACTCAATCAAGACCTTCAATCGATTGCAATCACCGTTCAAAATGCCAAAAACAACCGTTGGTACGTACAAAAGATTGAGTTTGAGGCGGAGGATCCGCTGCCCACACATGCCAAACTGGATATTCCAATGATCATTGATTTAGGAACTGTCAACACCTATGAGGACGAATTGCCGGCAGAAGACGTGTATAATATTGATATTTGTGGCAAAGATGTCAGCTCCCCTATTGCACTTAGCATGAGTCAAGGTACCTATTTCTCTGTTTTCCCCCCATCATTACCGGCCAACGGAGGCGAAGCCAATATCGCTTATAGCATCAATTTCTCCGGTTACACAACAATCCATGACACTTTGATTGTTGAATGCACCGGAGAGGATCATCTTCCTTTGATGGGCAAGGTACCGATTAAGATCAACACCTATATTCCGACCGACCCTTCTACGAACGTCAATATTGACTCCAGCGGCATGGCCATCGGTCCTATGCCCGGCAATTATTATGCCATAGCGCAAGGTGCGCAGGACTCGGCGCTAAAATCGCTATTAGGCGAAATCATCCATTGCGGTGTGCGGTATAAATATGGTAGCGGGAATCGCAAGACATGGGACGGATTCTATTATACCGACCGCGATACCAATACCAACCAAGTGCAGGATATGTATTCCGATCATATCCGGTATTTCAATCCCGAAAAACCAACCGCGAGTGTAGCCGAATTTGATATTGAACACATGTTGCCCAAGAGTTGGTGGGGCGGAGATGTCAATCCGGCCTACTGCGATCTCTATCATTTAGTACCCGGAGACTACTCTGCCAACCGCAGCAAATCCAACCACGCGCCGGGAATCCCAAGCGACACGACGTTCTGGAACGGTTCTTTTGCCACAGGAAGCGGAGCAGCATATGGCTTGCAAAAAGTTTTCTGCCCTGCGGATGAATACAAAGGCGATTTTGCGCGGGCATATTTCTATATCGCCACTTGCTATGGAGATTCTCTCCAATGGATAGAAAGCGGTGAACCCGGAATGGCAATGACCAATGACAGTTGGCAAGAATTTCGGCCATGGTTGCGGGATTTGCTGTTGCAGTGGCACCGTTCAGATCCGGTTAGCCAGAAAGAATTGGATCGAGCTATTCAGGTTAATAAGATTCAAGGAAACAGGAATCCGTTTATCGACTACCCGGAATTAGTGGAATACATCTGGGGAAACAAGCAAGGTACTGCAGTAGATTTCTATCATCTGCAGCAAAGTTACGGCAATGAATATGACGACACAACGACAGCCATCGATAGTTCTCAAGAACATTCCAGAACAGCCCGCAAAGAGTTGCGCAAAGGAAAGATAATAATTATTTTCCAAAATTCAGCAATATACGACGTTACTGGTCAGAGTATTCAATAAGTGTGTCAATTTTTCCACATTTTTCGCGGAAATGTGCACGCGCGCGTAAGATAAATTGTGTAATTTTGCAGCGTTTTTAAGTTGCATACATTTAACACAAAAAATCATATGAAAAAACAACTATTCAACATCCTACTATGCTGCATGATTTTCGTGCCGTTTGTCGGTATGAAAGCGCAGAGCACAGTGGTAGATGGTCAATCGACAGAAGGTAAGGATTTCTGGGTTACATTCATGCAAGCAGACCAGGACGACAACAACAGTTTGCAATTATCGCTCTCCATCTCTTCTCGCGAGGATTGCCAAGTAACAATCACAAACCCTTTTACCGGCTATTCCGAGAATGTTACTGTAACGGCGAATCAGATGCAGTTGGTAGAATTGTACAACGGCAATGTACTATCCAACAATGCCCGTACAGCAATGACAAGCACAGGTAAAGTGTGCTATGCTGTTAACTCCGAAAAAGCAGACACTTGTGCACTGCACGTAACATCAACGGCTAATATTTCACTTTTCGCAACCAACTACAAAAAAGCCACATTTGATGCCACCAATGTGCTGCCAACAGCTTCGTTGCTGGACGAATATATTATTCAAACCTATACTCCATCGGATCACGGAGGCACCGGTTCTACGCAAGGCAGCCATTTTGCAGTGATTGCAGCGGAGGATAACACGGTTGTGGAATACGTACCAACTGTGGAAACAAAAGGTATTAGAGATTTTATGGCTCAATACAACAATTGGGGAGATCAAGTGTTCGAAATGTATCCTCAATACAAGAGATTTCAAAATTTTCATGCAATAGGTGACACTATTTTGAGTGATACGTTGCAAGCCGGTCAGGTATGGTATGTATGGACCGGAAAGAAAGATAGCGATGCAGGCGACTTGTCCGGTACCTATGTCAAAGCCCGTGACGGCAAGAAGATAGCGGTTTTCCAGGGCTGCCCGCACACCAATATTCCCTACCAGGTGAAGCAACGCGACCATATCTTCTCACAAGCGATGCCTACGCAGTATTGGGGCAATACGTTTGTGCTGACAGCATCAGCCAGCCGTCCCGCAGATAGAATCCGTATTCTGGCACTTAATGACGACACAGAGGTTCGGATTAATGGAGATTCGGTATACACTTTCAATTTTGCTTCAAATCCGAAGCATTACTGGGAGTTTGAAATCGGTTCCAACGGTACTTATGCCAAAAACGGCAGTTGTCTTGTTACGACATCATGCCCGTGCGCAGTACACCTTTTCATGGTTTCCCAGCAATATCACGGGGATAAGAACTCAAATGGCGATCCCGCAATGCTCTGGATCAACCCTATTGAGCAGCAGATTGACCAAGTGACGTTTGCTACATATGCCAGCAAGAATGGAACAACGGCTCACTATGTGAATGTAGTGACAGACAAGCCGGAATTGATGACGTTGGATGGCAATGATATCTCAACCAGTTTCAGTGCAGTCGATGGATCCAGCACCTATAAATATGCTCAAATTTCGCTGGGTAGCACCGCTACGTCCCACACGCTAAGAAGCAATGGTTCAAACTTTATCGCCCACGTGTACGGTTTTACAGAAAATGAGTCGTATGGTTATTCGGCCGGAGGTGCTACTAAGCCACTTACGCAATATATCACCATCAACGGTCAAATTTTCTCACCGGATACAGAAAATACCCTTTGCGGCGAGGATACGATTAAGTTTGCCTGCCATCCGGACTACGAATACAACAAGATTGAATGGCATTTCGGCGATGGAGCAAGTAAAACGGTAACTTATGATGAGGTACAAACCGGTGATTCGGTTGTGCAGCACTACTATCCTAATTCTGCAACATACAATGCCTACGTACTGATTTATCGTGAAAGTAGCCATGTATGCGCTGGTCAGAACGCGATAGACAGTATTCCTATTGCAGTTACCATCGGACGCTACCAATTCGCAATCAATGATATCGAAATTCCTTGTCCGGAAGACGGAAAAGATTATATCGGCAAGGTATTCTACAGCAATGAGGGACATGTCAACCTGCATGGCGATAATGTCACCATTGAGTTCGACCCCGTAGCCAAAGCAGCAGGGTTTAAGGACGATGAACTGGTGATCAACGATTCGTATTTCCAGATCAAGATTCCTACAACAGCTAAGCCGGAGACGCTCTATGGTATTCACCTTGTGATTAATTCCGATTGCGGTGGAGCTGACACGACCATGAATTTCATGATTAATTTCGACAAAGACGTCATTGCACAACGCTATGACAATGTATTGGGCTTATTGATGACCCCGTTTGCAGGTAAAGAATTGAGCGATTTCCAATGGTACCGCACCTCTGATAGTACAGCAGTAGAGGGTCAGGTTTCCGCTAACCTCAATTTCTACGATGTGGCAGGCGACACAAATGACGCCTTCTATGTATGTTTCACTATCAATAAAGGTAAGAGCGACGAAGTGAAAACTTGCGCGTGCGCCAAAGCGTTCGGCAATAGCACCGATAAACATGAATTCGAGGCCGACTCCACAGGAACGGGATTGACAATCACCGCTACTTATGCGCTGCAACAAGGTGGAAAAATCTTTGTAAATGCAGACTGGAAGGGAGAAACAGATATTGAATGCTATGCACAATGGATTGACGCAAGCGGACATATCTATAAAGATTTGAAATTTGATATTCCGGATGGCGGGTGCACCATTGACACACCTGCAGAAAGCGGTTTGTATCTGCTTTATGTCAAGACCGGCAAGGGTAGCCGCAGTTTTAAATTTGTCATTCAATAATCTAATTGCATAGGAGAACACGGATATGAGAAACTTATTTAGAAATATACTGATTGCAAGTGTTATTCTTAGTTTGAATGCAGCTCCTGTAGCTATGTACGCTATGCCGGAACCGGCACCTGCTACGCAGAACGACAAGGCCAAAGCTGCTGCGCAAAAGAAGAAAGAGGCAGAGAAACGCAAGAAAGAGCAAGAAAAAGCAAAGGCTGCACGTGAAAAACAGAAAGCTGCCGATGCAAAGAAACGCGAGGCAGCAAAGAAAAAAGCCGCTGCAGCAAAAGCCAATGAAGAGAAACGCGAAGCTGCTGCCAAGAATGCAGCTAAAGTGCAGGCTCAACGCGATAAAGAGGCTGAAGAACGCGCTAAAATAGCAGAACAACGCGAGGAAGCAAAGGCTAAGAAGGAAGCCGCAGAGAAGGCAAAAGAAGAAAAGGCACTCCGCGACTATGAAAAATATCAAGAGTCCCTTGCTAATCCTAAGACCGAGGTCATTTCGTATTTCAACTTAGGTCTACGTCTCGGATATGCAGCTATGATGGATAAGATCAACGGCAGTTACATGGGCGCCGGTACACTCAACCAGAGCAATGCGTTGCAGCAGTTGAAAGGCGGTCCGGGAGCAGGGTTGGATATTACGTATAATCTTGAATACGGCCATTTCCTCTTTGAAACAGGTCTGGATTTCCGATTCTTGAACTCTACTTCCGCATATGGATTCCAGGCTACGAGAAAAGACTTGACGTATGGCGCAACATATACATATCTGTTCGATGATTTGCGCGAAATGCGTAATATGTTAGAAATCGGTTTACCGTTGATGTTCGGTGCCCAATTCAACCGTTTCTATTTCCTCGTTGGCGCCAAGGTTCACTATGGTCTGCCAATGGGATACAGCCAGAAAGGTTTGTATGATATCGTAGTGAATGATCCGGCTATGTTAGAGCCATATGGAATGGGTATTCACGAGTTAAACGGACAAACGAACCAGAAAATGGCATTCAAGCAACCGGATGTCAGTGTAGCAGCTGAGATAGGTTTAGACTTGGACGAATGGCTGCAAGCACAACCGGATCCAAAGGCTAAGAAAGCCAAAGTGAAACCCGGCCAACGTCTGCCTTTTGGTAGAGAGCATGTTCATTACCGCGTAGGCTTATTCGCAGAGTACGGCGTACTAAACACGAATAACACCCCTATGGCTAATCCCGTAGAATTCGCAACGAACAGCACTACCGTCCAGAACACCAACACACTGCTGGCCATGAACGGAGATACCAAACTGAACAACCTCTTTGTAGGTGCCAAGTTTACCATTCAGTTTGAGGTTCCGGGCAAAAAAGCACGTCCTGTTCCACCACCCTCTTCCTATGCAATCTACAGCGTAGTAAATGCAGTCACAAACGAACCGATTGACAAAGCGTTTGTAGAGACTCGTGGTACAGAGAGCGGCAAGATTGCTATGCGCGAGAAACAAATCAGCGCTAAGGGATTCCGTCAGAAGCATGCTGTAGGTTCCTTCACCACTACTGCTAAGGCGAATGGATACTACGATGCTACGCAAGTATTTGAGATTGAGAAAGTAGGTAGCACTGAATATGTAACTATCGCTTTGAGACCTTGTCCTGTACTTCGCGTGCGCGTAACTAATAAGGAAACCGGCCTTCCTGTTCCTGCTACCGTACAGATTCGCAAGAGCGGTGCAGAAGAGCCAGCATACAGTTTGGCTACAGATTCAGTAAGCGGAACAACACGACAGATGCTGGAAGAAGGACCGAGATATAGCCTTCATATTGCACAAATGGGATATGATACCGTTGATATGGCAATTGCTAACATCGGTGACTCGCTCAATATCCAGTTGAACCCGATTAAGAAAGGAGAGGTATTTATCGTTAAGAATCTCCATTTCGCGACCAACAAGACGCGTATCCTCGCTCGTTCGGAGCAAGCGCTCAATGACCTATATATGTATCTTGCGCGCAACCCGCAAATTCACATTAAGATTGTCGGCCACACCGATAATGTAGGTAAAGACGAGGCTAACCAGAAACTGTCTGACGGTCGTGCAAATGCCGTAATGCAGGATCTGATCGAACGTGGTATTGCACCGGAGCGTCTGCAGGCAGAAGGACGCGGCGAGAGCCAGCCGATTGACACCAACGACACAGAAGAAGGTCGTCAGAACAACCGACGTGTTGAGATCGAGATACTGTAACACATAGCCAAATCAGACTAACGAGACACTATCGAGACACTACCGAATCGAGAGTATATCGAGAGTATATCGAGAGAATATAAATACTACATATATGAAAAAGCAACTTAAATCATTATTGCTTGTAGCATTATTGGCAAGTTACTGCCTCCCCGCTTTGAGTCAATCTTCTACGGAAGGAAAGGAATTCTGGGTAGCATTAAATACGACCACCGGTACTGGAGGTACAGACCATGAACCATTTATCTGTATCACTACCCAGCATCCGGGTGGTTCGTATACCATTACAAATCCGGCAGATGCATCGTTTACTCCGATTACTGGCCAGATTCCTCCTACCGGCTATATCAAGATTACAGCAAGCACTTCCCCCGACCCTGGAGAAATTGACTTGAATAAGTGGTATCCTGTCGGTCAAACAGCCCCATCGATGTCATGTCAATCGAGTAATGTCGGTCTAAAAGTCACAACTACTGTAGAAAGTTCAGTCTTTGTAGGAAATCGATTGCCGCAATCTTTTGATGCAGCGAATATTCTGCCGATTACAGCTTTACAAACAGAATATATAACGCAAGATTACCCAGGCTATGATCACGGAGGAACAGATTTGGATGATGGAGGATTTCCTGTCATAACCATCTTGGCAACGGAAAATAATACGCAGGTTACTGTGAATCCATCCTCCACAGTTCTCAATAATAATGGTACAGCACCTATTGTTAAGACCCTTAATGCAGGACAGGTGCTCTACATAACCGGTGAGAACAGGGCAACCCTCAGTGGGTCTGTCGTTACATCCAATAAAAAAATTGCAGTATTTTCAGGCGTCAATAATACAGATGTACCAGGTCCGGTATCCGCTCGTGACCATTTGTATGAGCAGAACATGCCTGTGGACTACTGGGGAACTCACTTTGTGGTAACTCGCTCCATGAAGAAAGATGCAAACCGTATCCGTGTCACTGCCAAAGAAAACGGCACTGGTATATACGTAGACGGCTATGAGATTGCTACGATCAATGCCGGAGAGACATACGAGTTTGAGTTATGTTCAGCAGCGATGCGAACAGAAAGTCCCTATACTAGAGCTAAAGGCGAGGGACGAGGGACAGAATTCTATTTTGAAGGTGATGCACACTATCTGGAGACCTCTTGTCCTTGTGCTGTTTTCTCATACGATGTCAGCGAGAAATATAGTCTCTCAAGTGGAAGTGAAGTCAATTCCGACGCAGCAGGAGATCCTTCAATGGTATGGATTTCGCCGCTTGAGCAACAACTTCGAAAAATCACCTTTGGTGTGATGAATACAGACGAAACGCCTACTCACTATGTCAATATTATTACACCTACTGTAGGAGTATCGACATTGGAAGTTAGGGAAATTGCGATGAATGCGGGACAGGTCGTTTATGGCAGTAATATGGTCCAACCTACTGACATTTTCCCAGTTCCAAGCAATCCTGCGTATTCCTATGCACGTATCAAACTAACAGAGGATAAAGAAAGTGTTTATACGATTACTTCTGGTACTGGTTTCATTGCGCATGTGTATGGTAGCGGAAACAAAGAATCATACGCATACTCCTGCGGTTCTGCAGCTGTACAGCAAGGTGTGAAAGTAGACGGCGAGATCTTCACAAACGGTTTTAGGAGTGATAATAAGTTCTGTTTGAATACCGATTTAAGTTTTGATGCCAAGGTTGGTACAGATGAAATAACAAGTGTTGACTGGAATTTCGGCGATGGTACAACGGAATACAATGGTTTACCTCAAGTCACGCACCAATACACATCTCCAGGATGGTATGACGTGACAGCCAACTTATTTGGTCACCAAGTATGTACCGACGAGAGTAATGTTCCACTCGGTACCGTTCATTTCTCTTTCCGTGTGGCTCGTCAGGATACTGCTTATAGAGAGCCGGAACATAGATGTATCCCACTGGATAGCGTCTATGACGGTCGCAAACTGACGGCAGAGGAGATTGCCGATATGTTGGCGAACGGCGGCAATGACACCACAGATGGTCCATGCTCCGATATCATTTATATCACGCCTGTCAGTTATGGCATTGACACCGAAGAATATCTGGATACTATCACAGGAGAAGATCAGGCTACCGGATATAATGGTATTGTCTATTATGCCTCTACGGATGTGATTGATACGATTCTGCCTCCTGAGCATAGCAAGAAATGTACTATCTATCGCAAATATCATGTGAAAGTGATTACATGTCTGAAGATGACGGTTACAAATGATCCAAACAAACAGCATATATGCCCGAACGGTACCTTGCAAATCGAATACACCAAGACCAAAGGTGATATCAAAGGGGCTAAGTTTGTCATTCCTAATGTAATAGAAGAAGAGGTGATGATAGATAATGCCAACACCCAGATGGGAACAATCTCTTTGCCTACAGAATCCATTTCGAAACCGGGTATCTATAAAGGCCAACTGATCGTAGAGGATGAATATTGCGCCGCACAGAAATTCGATATTGACTTAACGGTATATTACCCAAGCGATATCTTCTTATATAAGTTCAATAACGTAATGGCAGTATATAAGAAAGGCTATGGCGGCAATGTAGGCTATGATTTCAAGGGCTATCAATGGTATCTTAATTACCAAGCTATTGAAGGTGCTACCGAATCGGTACTCTATCTTGGAGACAGCATAACGTTTGAGATAGGCGATGTTGTATATGTAGCTTTGACAGACATGAATGATATCACTATTCCTTCCTGCGCTCAAACGATATATTCGGTACCTGATTATACGGCTCCGGAACAAGAAAAAGCTCCGGCACGTAAAATGCTGATCGATAATAAGTTTGTCATCCGCAAAGGCGACAGCACCTACGACATATACGGCCAGAAAGTAAAATAAATAAAAGAAAAGCGTGAAAACATTCTTTCAGAAGAACGCCGTTTTTTTAGGACTAAGCCTAATGCTCGTTGTGGCATTGGGCTTAGCCATTCTATATATCCCACAAGGTGAACTACATCTATTGCTATGCAATCGTCATACACCTGCACGCGATATATTCTATAAATATTATACACAGGTGGCAGAGTGGTTTCCGTATGTAGTATGTGTATCGCTTCTTATATTTAGCCGTATTGGAGATGGCGTATTCGCCACATCTGCGATGACGCTTTCAGCGCTATCTACACAGATACTGAAGCATATCTGTAACACCCTTCGACCTGTAACATGGTTTGATTTGTTTATGCCGGACGTGCAGTTACCGTTAGTAGAGGGCGTTAAGATGAACTATTGGTATTCTTTCCCTTCCGGTCACACGACCAGTTTCTTTGCGCTGGCTTTTGTGGTGTGCATTATTTGGGCTAGTAAAACTAGTAGAACTAGTAGAACTAGTAGAACTAGTATAACTAGTAGGACTAGGAGTTCAAGGGGATCCGGAATTTTGAGTATTATCGGACAAGCAGCTCTGTTCTTTTTGGCGATGCTGGGCGGTTATAGCCGCATTTATTTGAGCCAGCATTTTGCAAGAGATGTGTTCGGTGGAATAATTATCGGAATAGGTATAACACTCCTCTGCTATATGATATTTTACCATTTTGAGAACAAAAAATGGTATAATTACCGTCTTATAGCAAAAAAATGAGGGGTAAGATGCATTTTTTTGAAAAAAAATTTGGTCATATCAAAAAAAAGCAGTACCTTTGCACTCGCTTTTGAAAAAGAGCTCTAAAATGTCGGTAAAACGACGGGCGTTTAGCTCAGCTGGTTTAGAGCATCTGCCTTACAAGCAGAGGGTCTGCGGTTCGAATCCGTAAACGCCCACAAGAAGGACACCAAACGGTGTCCTTTTCTTGTGTGGAAGGCACTACGGCCTTCTCCCCGCAGCCCGGTCTGGGTTCTTATCTCACTTCGTTCGAACGATTATTGCAGGTATCTGCAATCTACGAATCCGTAAACGCCCACAAAGAGACTGGAAAGTCTCTTTTTTTGTTTTAATTACTAAACGAAGGTATCTGCATTAGTGCCTGATAGAATTCTTCCTGCGAGAGAGAGGAAGACGCTATTACACGCGTCTTATAATTATAAACTGTATTAATACTATAATCAAGGATTTCTGCAATTACCTCATTACGGTTTACTCCCATACGTATGAGAGCAAAGATACGCAACTGCGCGTTTAGCAATTCATCATTTTTCAATACAATTCGCTCACTGGGCTTCAATAGCATATTGAAATCCCGTACGAAAGTAGGATAGACGCTCAAGAACACCGTGTCTATCTGTCTGTCCAATACAGTACGCTGCAGACGCGCATCTGCGGATTTTGGAACAGTAAGCAACTCGCTCCACTGTCTGTTTACTGCGTTTTGCTTAACACTCTGCTGATAGTGCTGCACCGCATTGATATATTGCGATCGTGAACTAAGGAGTGTACCTAATAACTCTTCTTTCAGTTTATTGGCTTCCAGGAGGTTTCTATTCATACCATCAATCATTTGCTGAGCAGAGCGCAGCGCACGGAGATTGCGGCGAAGAATGACAATGCTAATGATACCAAACGCAAGCAGAATGGCCACTATAGCCAGTAGAATCAAAGCAATCCGCTGCTGAACGCGTGAGCGGGATAAAAGTTGCCCCTCAATAATAGGTAGACTGTGAGCAATATCAATTTGCCGGTGACGCGCATGGTACCGCTCGGCATCCAGCATTGCATGGTGAATATAGCGATCTGCCAAATCGGTCTCTCCAGCTTCGAAAAGCAGTTCGGCCAAATTGCGCATTGCTACCGTCTCATAGGTAGATGATTTGATGTCGCATATAGCTGCTTCTATAAAATACAGCATTGAGTTTTCTATATCGCCTGTAAGACGATACAGGTACGCAAGTGTACTGGCTGTTACGGCCTGGTCGTGAATCGAAGGCTGAGTAGCAGAAAGAGACATTTTACAGCGCTCTATGCTTCGGGTGTAGTCTTTTCCTCCTTTCAAATCCGCCATCGCCTGCCAATACCAATACTGGGCGGTATCTCTTGGGGACAATATGCGTAGTCCTTCATTATTCAAACGAAGTCCCTCTTTATTGTATTTATCACCAACAGCTCCACCGGCGACATCTGCCATATCCCACTGCAAGCGTGTGTAGGTAATATAATAGGCAAGGAGCATGGACGAGGATGTATCTTTAGAAATGGCCGACTTATACGTAACAGGCCAGGCCTTGAGTATGTCTGCAGCCTCTGCAAAAAGTCCACCGGAAAGAAACACGAAAGCACGGCATAGATCCACCTCTGCCAATTGGTCAGGCGAAGCCTCAAGTGCCATAAAATCGGTATAAATAAGAGCCGTATCGTAGTTATATGATCTATATTCTTCGTATAAAAGTTTATATTCATGATAGGCATGCAAAGAGAGCGCTGCAGCATGCGTCAAACTATCTATTCTCGCTCGCTTAGAATTCTCAATCGTCGGACGTGAAGCGAGCACTTCATCCAAGTGCTTAAGAGCAGTTTTTACATTGTTATTCAACGCATTAACATAGATAAATACGCTCATAGAAATGGCAATAAAAGATAAAAATTTCCGCATGGCTTTATAAATTTTGTGCAAAGTTACAAAAACTATTTTATATGGACAAATTTATCAGTATATTTATTTAAAATTATCTATATTTTTTATATATTATTTGCGCATGTATGTGAAATACTATAATTTTGCATCGAAATTGAAAAAACGAGAACCATGAAAAAAATCTTTTACATCAGTATTATCAGCGCTCTTCTGGTAGCATGCAAACCGTCTTTGGAGGTAGGTTCCCGTAACGGTTCGCTTTTGGTTCGTTTTGAACAGACAGAGCAAGGAGGAATCGGGTACAGCGTATATCGGGACGGAGAGGAATTAATAGAAACCTCGCCATTAGGATTTGAAACAACAGATGGGGAGCTAAAGGAAGGGTTTGAGTTGAAAGCCGTAGAACACTATCCATTCGACGAGATATGGGAGACAGTATGGGGCGAAGAGCGGTTAATTGAGGATCACCATAACACGATGATCGTTCACCTGAAGCATGCAAATAGTATGCTGCTGGATATTGAGTTCCGGGTCTTCAACGATGGATTTGCCTTCCGATATATCTTCCCGGAACAGGAGAAGCAAAAAATAGTGATTACAGATGAATTGACAGCATATAGCTTTAAGCAAGATGCAGAGGCATGGTCCATTCCTTGGCGAACCGAGTATTACGAAGGTTTGTGGGAGAAAAGAGGTATCAGCGGTCATCCGTCAGCTATCAGTGCAGACACCCTTTGTTCACCTATTACGATAGAGTTTGCAGACGGGAGTTACGGTTTTTTACACGAGGCGGCATTGACAGACTACCCCGCACAGAACCTATATGTTCGTGAGGGTGCGCTACGCACGTACCTGACGCCGTGGCTTCAAGAGCCAATTCAAAATTACGAATTAAGAATTACGAATTACGATAAAAATGAGGTGAAGGCATATGTAGAGACGCCTTTTGCAAGCCCATGGAGAATGGTTATACTGACGAAGACGCTGCCGGAACTGGTGGCAAGCCGTATCATGCTTAACCTCAACGAAGCTTGCAAAATCGAAGACACCTCATGGATTAAGCCTATGAAGTTCATCGGTATCTGGTGGGGTATGCATATCAAGACCATGACATGGGAACAAGGTCCGAAACACGGAGCAACGACAAAGAACATGGAACGATATCTGCGTTTTGCAAAGGAGCATGGAATAGAGGCTGTGCTGGCAGAAGGATGGAATTTAGGATGGGAGGACTGGAAACACTTCGATTTCACCACCCCATATAAAGACTGGGACATGGACTATCTGAGCCGCTTGGCAGACAGTTTAGGTGTGCAGATAGTGGGGCACAACGAGACGGGCGGAAACGCGGCAGATTATGAGAAAGATCTGGATACGATCTATCGCTACCATGCAAAGCATGGAATTCATGCAATCAAGACGGGATATGTAGCGCCTATCATACGCACGATGGACGGCCTGCAGTGGAATAAAAGTCAGTCAGGTGTGCGTCATTACAGAAAAGTGATAGAGACCGCAGCCAAATACCATATCATGATAGACAATCATGAGCCGGTGATGCCTACGGGTCTGCAACGCACCTACCCTAACCTTCTAACTCAGGAGGGAGTACGTGGTCAGGAATGGAATGCCTGGAGCACCGATGGCGGCAATCCCTGCGAGCATGTGACAGTGCTGCCTTATACGCGCATTTTAGCAGGTCCTGTTGATTATACACCGGGTGTATTCCGTTTTGAGAATCCGGTAATTTCCACGACGAGGGTCCATTCTACGCTCGCTAACCAACTCGGTTTATTCGTTTGTTTCTATTCGCCGCTGCAAATGGCCTGCGACCTGCCGGAACATTATATGGAACACGCGGATGCGTTCCAATTCATTGAGAACGTTCCGTGCGACTGGGAGCGGTCGCTTCTTGTGGACGGCAAGATCGGTGATTTCTGTGTCTTTGCCCGCCAGGGTCGCGGGACAGAGAGCTGGTGGCTCGGCGGTATCACGGACGAAGAAGCGCGGGAAACAGATGTACCCCTTAGCATGCTACCAAAAGACCAAATGTACACCCTCACATTGTATCGGGATGCGGAGGATGCGGAATGGCAATCGCGCCCGTACGCGTATATTATAGAGGAGCAGAAAGTGACAGCAGACGATACGCTTCGCATCCATATGGCTCCGGGCGGTGGTTTTGCTGCGGAATTAAGAGTTGAAAAATAGCCCCTAACAGGTAACAAACAGGTATTGCATAGGTAATACACAAGTAATAATATAGTAAATAAGGAATGAGACGAACAGCAATAATTATATTGTGTACCTTAGCGGCGATAAGCATGCATGCGCAGGTATGGTCTTTTGCGACGGATGCGCAGGAGCGGGGATATTACACCCGTCCCTATGAGCGATACGAAGCGGAGGAAGGCTGGTGCGAAGCGCAGGGCTTTTTCCTCTCCCCGAGCGATGACCAGCGTGATTTGCAGAGCGAGGCAAGCCACCAGCAAGCATTACAACTTCAGTCGGTAACAGACAGTGTGTCATGGACAATAGGCACAGCCGGTGAAGGTCTGACTCTCCGTTTCTCTCTTCCTGACAATGAACAAGGTACCGGTCGTACTGGAGAAATCGATATCTATGCCGGTGGAGAGAAGGTCGGTTCGCGTCATTTAGACAGCCGCTGGGCATGGCAGTATTGCAATGCCAATTATCCGCAGAACGCGCCACTAAGCGGCAATGTGATCATCCGTATGCGGTTTGACGAGGTGCATGTACGATTAAGCAGAACAGTGCAGAGCGGTGAACGTCTGACACTTCGCAAAGCCTTCGACGACGGTCTCCCCTACACCATTGATTTTATAGAGCTGGAGCCGGTGCCGGCGAAGGTGGAATACGCTGACGTTGAAGGGAGCAACAAAGTAGCTTTTGACGGCAACGGCGATATTGCGGATTTTATTGCGCAGCATGAGGGTCAAACGATTTATATCCCTGAGGGACGATGGGAGACCAGCAAGCGGATTTATCTGCGAAACCAAAACAACACCCACCTCATCGGCGCGGGTATGTGGTGGACGGAGATATACTACTCCGCCCCATCGGACAATATCAACACGTATTCAAACCGCGGGATTGAGGCATCAGCGGACAACTTGGTAGTGGAAGGCATCTATTTCAACACGGCCTGCCGCCAGCGCTATTATAACCAGGAGGACAGCAAGCAAGTAGGCAAAGCCTTCATGGGCGGCTGGGGAACAGGTTCTGTGATCCGCAACTGCTGGGCGGAACATTTTGAGTGCGGCGGTTGGATAGCAGAATACAGCGGCAAGACGTCCAAGAACCTGCTGGTGGAGCATTGCCGTTTCCGCAACAACTATGCTGACGGGCTCAACTGTTCACAAGCCTCTGAGGGGCATAAGATTCGTTACTGCTCATTCCGCAACAACGGTGATGACGACATGGCAAGTTGGAGTGTCGGGCGCAGGACAAAAGATATTGAATTCAGCTACTGCACCGCGGAAAACAACTGGCGTGCCTCGTCCTTAGGTTTCTTCGGAGGCACGTCTCCAAGTGCGCACCATATAGCTATTTTTGATGCCTTGGAGAGCGGTATACGAGTCAATGCAGACTTTCAGGGCACAGGTTTCACCTCCGGCAGTTCGGTAGAGATCCACGATGTCACTGTTCAGCACTGCGGTTGCATAAGCGGCACAAAAGGCACAAAAGGGGATTTCTGGGGCAATGCGCAAGGCGCAGTGAACATCGGCAACACCAAATATTACAATGTACCGAACGTGCATCTGTCGGATATTGATGTACTGGACTCGCGCGGCAATGCCTTCTTCATTCGCTCGCAGAATGGTAAGAATGTAGATGGGTTGGCACTAAATGCGATCCGTATTGACGGCGCCGGAGGATACGGTATTTATTACAGCGGTGCAATCGGGGAAGTACACTATTGCGATATTGAGATCACTAATTGCGCAAAAGGCGAACAGACAGCGCACATGCCCACCTATGTCATCCACGAGTGCGAGGAAGCGATAGCACCCCCTTTTGATGAAGAGGCGGACGAAAATACAGTCGTTTATTACGACCTGCTCGGCCGCCAGGCAACAAGAATACAACCAAACTCGCTATATATACGAGTGTATACAACACCCAATTAACTCTTTTTATTAATCTTTAAATTTTACAAGTATGAAAAAGTTTTTCTTTTTTGTAGCCGCTTCGTTAGTAAGCGCAAGTATGTTTGCTCACACGTTGAACAACCCTGTTGGTGAAGACGGCCGTTACATCGTTCGTTACGACTGTGCATCCGGTCAGTTCACAGCCAATGACATGGTAGTTGACGAGACTTTCGTTTTCGCTATTGACGTGACCGGCACATGGTTGGAGGAATGGCTGAAAGGCACTCCGACGGCA
>OCTX012277545.1_pt1 | contig 23005 bp, 20 predicted proteins | sample 1539691 | NCBI WGS metagenome assembly OCTX01 (sample SAMN02144231, study PRJEB22623) | gut metagenome | biome: sheep rumen | host: Ovis aries | place: New Zealand
TCATTCTCTGTGATAATGATCTCGGAGTTCTCGTACTTGTCGTGAATGAGCTGCAGCACCTCGTCCGCCGACATTCCGTAAACATCTTCGCCGTCCACCAGGGTTCCCTTGAGGAAACCGCTGTTATTGCTCTCACAGTAAAACCTGTATCCGTAATAAACTCCCATTCCGAGGATGGCAGAGACTCCGTACATCGCCGCAAACTTAAGCAGAGAGTTCTTCCCGGCCGAACGTCTGCCTTTGCGCCCCGCATCTATCATACTTCATGCCTCCTTTATGTAAATCGAGACTAATATTATCACGATTCCATTACGGCGTAAATTGTGTTTTTTTTGGGAATCAGCCTATTTCATGAAATTTTCTGCGCGTATTTGTGATAATATGTAACTGTTTTATGAACAGATACAAATCTGTCTCACGGGACTGTTCAAATCAGTAAACGGAAGGAGAATATATATGAGTAATGATACAGGGAAATTCCCGGAGCTCTTCGGCAGCATGGTATTCAATGAAGATACTATGAAAGAGCGCCTTTCCCCCAGCTGCTACAGGCAGTGGAAAAAAAGTGTCAGCGATGGAACTCCCCTTGATATATCTACAGCTAATGAGATCGCGGAAGCCATGAAGCAGTGGGCTGTTGAAAAAGGGGCGACCCATTATACACACTGGTTCCAGCCCATGACCGGTGTGACCGCGGAGAAACACGACAGTTTCATCTCTCCCGAAGATAAGGGAAGGATCGTGCTGGAATTCTCAGGCAAAGAGCTGGTCAGGGGAGAACCCGACGCCTCTTCATTCCCGTCCGGCGGTCTTCGCGCTACCTTTGAAGCCAGAGGATACACAGCCTGGGATCCCACTTCCTTCGCATTTATTAAGGAAAAGTCTCTGTGCATTCCCACGATCTTCTGCTCCTACTCCGGGCACGCGCTGGACAAAAAAACTCCTCTTCTGCGTTCCATGGACGCTGTGAGCAAACAGGCCGTCCGCATTCTGCGGCTCTTCGGCGATACTGCCACAACCAGGGTCATCTCTCAGGTGGGCGCCGAGCAGGAATACTTCCTTCTCGACAAAAAGCTTTATAATAAGCGCGAAGACCTGATCATGACCGGCAGGACGCTCTTCGGTGCCAAGCCCCCCAGAGGACAGGAACTGGAAGATCACTATTTTGGCGCGATCCGCCCCAGAGTTGCCTCCTATATGCAGGATCTGGACAATGAACTCTGGAAGCTGGGTGTCCTCTCCAAGACTAAGCACAACGAGGTGGCGCCTTCCCAGCATGAAATGGCTCCTATTTACAGCGATGCCAACACCGCCTGCGATCAGAACCAGATCACAATGGAGATCATGAAGAAGGTCGCGGACCGCCACGGCCTCGTCTGTCTGCTCCACGAGAAGCCTTTCGCCGGCGTCAACGGTTCGGGCAAACACGATAACTGGTCCCTGTCTACGGACACCGGAAGGAACCTCTTCAAGCCCGGGTCAACCCCCCGCCAGAACGCGCAGTTCCTCCTGTTTCTGACTGCCTTTATCAAGGGTGTCGATGAGTACCAGGATATGCTGCGGGCCACCGTGGCGACCCCCGGCAACGACCACCGTCTCGGTGCGCAGGAAGCGCCGCCCGCTGTTGTCTCCATTTTCCTGGGTGCTGAACTGAGCGCAGTTGTGAATTCCATCATCAATGACACGGCCATGAAAGGCCTCGGAAAGCGGACTCTGGACATCGGCGTCGACGTGATGCCGCCGATTCCCCAGGACAATACGGACAGGAACCGCACTTCCCCTATGGCCTTCACCGGCAACAAGTTTGAATTCCGCATGCCCGGATCCTCGCTCTCCATCGCCGGTCCCAACATCGTTCTGAACACCGTCATGGCGCACGAACTGATGCTGTTTGCGGATGAGCTTGAAAAAGCGGACGATTTTGACGACTGCATCGCCCATCTGATCCGGCGTGAGCTGACGGCGCACCGCAGGATCATTTTCGACGGCAACGGTTACGACGAGTCCTGGATCGCGGAGGCGAAACTGCGCGGACTCTCTAACTTCTCCACTGCTGTGGACGCGCTTCCCGCCTACATCGACGAGAAGAATATCCGTCTCTTTACGGATCACGCCATCTACACCAGAGAGGAAGTCGACGCCCGATACAATATCCATGTGGAGAACTACAATGCGACCATCGAGATCGAGGCCCGCACCATGATCGATATGATCCGCAAGGATATCCTTCCTGCCGTTTCCGCGTACGGAGCGTCCCTGTGCAAAGGTTTCGCGGAGCGCAGGGAACTCGGTCTTCCATTTAAATATGAAGAAAGCAATGCCCGCAACAACTGCATGCTGTCGGACTGCCTGCACGACGCCTGCCTGAAGCTGGAGAAGGATCTCCGAAGTGTTCCCGCATCGCCTGCAGAGGCAATGCGCTACTGCCATGACATTCTCGTGCCCGACATGAACGAGTGCAGAAGTTATGCGGATGAGCTCGAGACCATTACAAAGAGAAGCGAGTGGCCTTTCCCCACTTATTCCGATCTTCTTTTCAGCGAGGGTTAAATTGATCACATTATTATCCAGGCTTTTTATTCCGAATCATGAAAAAACCGACCTTCCCGAGGTGAGGCGCCGCTATGGCGTCCTCTCGGGAACAGTCGGTATTTTTCTTAATCTGCTCCTTTTTGCAGGGAAACTCTCTGCCGGAATACTCGTTCACTCGGTCTCGATCACTGCGGACGCCTTCAACAACCTCTCAGACGCCGCTTCGAGCGTGATCACCCTGATCGGCTTTAAACTTGCCGGAAAAAAAGCGGACAGAGACCATCCCTTCGGCCATGGCCGGGTCGAGTACATCGCGGGACTCCTGATCAGCATTTCTATCATCATGGTGGGAGCCGATCTCGCCAAGAGCTCACTTGACAGAATCGTTTCCCCTGTACAGACCGTGTTCTCCGGAGCGGCAGCTGCTGTACTCGCGGCTTCCATTGCCGTTAAGCTATATATGTTTTGCTATAACCGCAATCTGGCAGAAGCAATTGACAGCGTTGCCCTGCGCTCCACAGCTATGGACTCCATAAGCGACTGCGCCGCCACCTCTGCCGTCCTCCTTTGCCAGTTCATGTCAGCAAAACTCGGACTTCACCTGGACGGATGGTGCGGACTTGCCGTCTCGCTGTTCATCCTCCATACGGGGATCCGTTCCGCGTTCGATACTGTAAGCCCCCTTCTCGGACAGGCTCCCGATCCGGCGCTCACCTCAAAGATCGAGGAGATCGTCCTTCACACAGAGGGCATCCTTGATATGCATGACCTGATGATCCACGATTACGGGCCCGGGCATCAGGTCGTCTCTCTCCACGCCGAAATACCCTCTGACTTCTCCCTGGTGCATGCCCACGAGATCATCGACCGCCTGGAGACGAGGCTCGACAGCGAACTCGGCGTCATGAGTGTCATTCATATGGATCCCGTGGATTCCAAGGATCATCAGGCCCATCTTCTCAGGAGCAGGGTGCTCAAAAAGCTTCGCTCCATGGACCCGGAGGCGGGACTGCATGATTTCCGGATCCTGCGGGGAGAGGATATGCCCGCTGTGTCCTTCGACGCGCAGTTTCCTTTTTCCTACAAGGAAACCGACGAGAGTATCCTGCTTGCCCTCACTGACTATATCAGCCGTGAACTGCCGGGCTATCAGGCCATCATCCGCGTGGACAGAGTGTGAACCGGCGGGATGTCAAAATACAGCCCCCGTCAGTGATGCGGATTGAGCAGATTCTCCGTCATGACAAGGAGGCCGGTGCCCTCTCCGATCGAATAATAAGCGCCTTTACTGCCGCTGTCCGGCAGAGTCTCATTGCTGCAGCCCACCGGATAATCGTTCGGGACCGCAGCATTTTCTGTTTCATACTTCATTCCCCGGATCGTCACGCCGCTCAGGCATCTGTCAAGCGCAAACAGAGATACCGTTCCCTCAAAATCCCCGGGAATCCTGAATACCCCGGGTCCGATCACCGTAACCCGGGTATTTCCGTCGAGCATAGAAGCCTGCCCTCCGCTTCGCAGGATCCAGGTCATAGTCTGGATATTCGCCAACGTGTGATCGAGCCTTCCTCCCATCGCGCCGTAGATCAGGAAATCCTTATAGCCTCTGCGGATCCCGAGCCTTGCCGCTGCCATTGTGTCCGTGTCGTCTTTGACCACCGGCAGCTGAAGGAAATGATCTTCCCCCATCCCGCGGTATTTTGCCACTGTTTGCGCGTACTCTTCCCCGAGGGAGTCGAAATCTCCCAGCAGAAAGTCCGGCTCGATCCCGCATTCCCTGAGGTATCGGAGACCGCCGTCTACCGCGATCACAAAATCCCCCGGCCTTTTTTCGATCTTCATGGGATGAAATTCCCCGGCGCACATCAGGATGCATCTTCCATTCATCGCTTTATTCCCGCCTTTCTCATGCAAGGATACAAGACAGCCCTGTCAGGATCTCTCCCGGCAGGGCTTTTGATTCTTATCTGTTCTTCGCGTTTGCTGCGGCAATTACTTACATGTCTCCCGCGAGCACCTGCTTATTGGCCGAAATATAGGTCCAAAGCGAGATCAGCGTGAGGGCCAGCGCGATCCACATCACTATGTCAGTGAGCAGCTGAAGCTGAGGGATATTCATGATCATCAGAATGATCATGGCCATCTGGAAATTCGTCTTAAACTTTCCCCAGTAGTTAGCCGCGATGACAACGCCGTTCTCGGCAGCCACCAGACGGAATCCGCTGATGATAAATTCTCTGGCAACGATGATCACGACGATCCAGGAAGGGATCCTTCCCAGTTCGATCAGGCAGATCATGCCGGAGATAGTCAGGATCTTGTCCGCCAGGGGATCCATAAATTTCCCGAAATTCGTGATCAGATTATATTTCCTGGCAATGTATCCGTCCAAAAAGTCCGTAAGGGACGCGACGACAAACAGCACCAGCGCCACCCACTTGAGGGAATCATTGTTCTGTGACAGCAGCAGGGTCGCGACAAAGAAAGGCACTAGTACCATACGCAGAACCGTAAGTTTATTCGGCAGATTCATAGTACAATCCTCCTATAAGATCATATTCTCTGGATCCTGTGACTTTAACCTTCACAAGATCACCTGTCATAAGTTCTCTCTGTGTTTCGATAAACAAAGCGCCGTCTATTCCTGGCGCATCTTTATAAGTTCTCGCCAGATAAACATGTTCTCCCACAAGCTGTCCTTCCACCAAAGCGTCGAGAACGCAGCCCTCCATTTTCTGCGCGGCTTCAAATGCGATCTGCTGCTGAAGGAGCATAAGTTCCTTCTGCCTCTTCTTTTTGACCCGCGCGGGAATCTGGGGCGACATCCTGGCCGCCGGTGTTCCGTCCTCTTTCGAGTAGGTAAATACACCCAGGCGGTCAAACCGCATTTCCCTGACAAAATCCAGAAGCGCTCTGTGGTCCTCTTCTTTCTCCCCGGGGAATCCGGTGATCAGCGTTGTGCGCAGACAGATGTCAGGCATCATTTCTCTGAGCATTGCGATCTTCTCAGTCAGTTCCTGTCTGTCGGTGTGCCTTCCCATCCTCTTCAGGATCTCATCCGAAGCGTGCTGGACCGGCATATCGATATAATGCAGAACCTGGGGAATATCCCTCATAGCCTGTGCGATCTCTTCCGTGATCTCCTCGGGATAGCAGTACATCAGACGGATCCATTCGATCCCCGGGATACCGGCCAGTTTCCTGAGCAGTTCGGGAAGCGCTTTGTGTCCGTACAGATCCGTGCCGTAAAGCGTCGTTTCCTGCGCCACAAGGATCAGCTCCCTGATCCCCTTCGAGGCCAGAAGCCGCGCCTGATCGAGCAGCTGCTCCATCGGAACGCTTCTGTAGTGTCCCCGGATCGAAGGAATAACACAGTAGGTGCAGCACTTGTCGCACCCCTCGGCGATCTTGAGATAGCTGTAATAACCTCCGGTCGTTACGACGCGCTCCGCGGTCGTTCCAGTCCGTTTATCCTCGCTGTCCACCAGAAGATAGCCGCCGGAGCCTGCAGGTCCTCCTTTTTGCAGGATCTCATCCAGGATCTCCGCGATCCTGCCCTCCGAGGTGGTTCCTATTACGGCGTCCACTTCGGGGATCTCCCTGAGCACCTCTTCCTTATAGCGCTGTGCCATACAGCCGGTAACGATCAGGGCTTTCAGCTTCCCTTCCGTTCTTCGCTCCGCCAGTGCAAGGATCTGTTCAATGCTCTCCTTCTGGGCATCCATGATGAAACAGCAGGTGTTGACGATCGCGGCATCAGCCTCGTCCTCATCGTCCGTAAACTGATAGCCTCTTTCTCTCAGAGCGCCGAGCATCTCCTCGGAATCTACAAGGTTCTTATCACAGCCGAGTGATACAAAAAGAATCTTCATTCGGCAGTTACATCTCCTTCTGTATGCTCTTCCTCGTCTGTCTCTTCAAAGATGATCTCTTCCTCTTCCTGTTCCTCATCAGGTTCATTTTCCGCGAGAATGCGGATCTTACCCTGGTTGAGTTCCTCAACGGCGATGGAGAGCGGCTTCTCGCCTTCCGCTTCTTCGATCAGCGGCTCATCGCCGTCTACGATCTGTCTGGCTCTCTTAGCCGTCGCCATGACGATGGAATAGCGGCTGTTGATGACGGGAGTCTCCCCCTCCTCAACACCCTTATTGACGACCTGCATTAAATCCACATAAGAGGGATGAATCATGTTTGTACCTGTTCCTTTCTTAATATACGCTCCATTGTCAGCGCATCCACTAAAGCGCTGATCTTTCTCAATTCTCCAAATTGTTACTATAACACAGAATCCATTGTTTTGTACAGGTTGTTTACCGTTTGCAGCCTTCTTTATTTCCTATGGCTCCGTTCCGCTGCCAGCCTCGCCCGGGCTGCCTGCATTCTTTCGTCGATGATCTCCAGCAGTTCACTGAGGAACCGGGTCTTGAACTTCGGGTCAAGACTGACTCCGCCTTCTTCAGTCTCAACGATCCCGTTTATTTCACGCACACAGTCATCCAGATCGTCGTTGACCACAATGTAGTCATATTTCTCTAAATGCTCTATTTCCTCCACCGCTCTCTTAAAGCGGTTGTCGATCTGTTCTTCTGTCTCCGTTTTTCTTCCGATCAGTCTTTTGGCCATCTCTCCGGCGCTCGGAGTAGTTATGAAGATGAGGACCGCGTCCGGGAACACTTTCTTGATCTGCATGGCTCCCTGGACCTCGATCTCCAGGATCACGTCCTTGCCCTTTGCCATATTCTCTTCGACAAATGACCTGGGCGTTCCGTAATAGTGGTCCGCGTATCCCGCGTGCTCCAAAAGCCCGCCGTTTCTGATCATTTCCTCAAATTCTTCATTGCTGACAAAATAGTAATTGACCCCGTGTACTTCCCCTTCCCTGGGTTTTCTGGTCGTCATCGATACGGATAGTGTATAGTGGTCGTAGTCACTGAGGAGCCTGTTCACGACGGTTCCCTTTCCCACTCCGGAAAATCCGGATATGACCACCAGTTTGCCGGCTCTTTTATTCTCTGTCATAAATTTTCTCTTTCCCTCTTCCTGTACTTCCCGGTCTTCCGATCCCGGCCTGTCTGCATCAGTTCTCCAGTTCCTGCTCTTCTCTCATCAGATCCTCTCTGGTACCCTGGGCTCTTCCCCGGATCGTCTCCGGAAGCAGCGCGGAGAGTATGATGCGGTCATTCTCCATAATGAGCACGGCCTTGGTCTTTCGTCCCTGAGTGGCGTCCACTGTCCTGCCGTCCTCTCTCGCCTTGGATACAAGGCGCTTTATCGGAGCGGAGTCGGGACTGACGATGGCGATGATCTTGCCCGCATTGACGGTATTGCCAAAACCGATGTTGATAAATCTGAATGCTTCCATTCCTTTTCCTTACTCTATATTCTGGATCTGCTCTCTGACCTTCTCCACAGTCGTCTTGAGTTCGATCGCCCTGTCGGATACCTCCAGGTTGTCCGATTTGGAGAGGATCGTGTTGGACTCGCGGTTCATCTCCTGCGCGATGAAATCGAGCTTGCGGCCGACGCCCTCGCTTCCGTCCAGCGCTTCTCTCGTGGCTTTTATATGACTCTGCAGGCGCACCAGTTCCTCATCCACACAGACCTTGTCCGCGTAGATCGTAACTTCCTGGATGATCCTGACGTCATCGATGACAGAGTCCCCGATCAGCTCCTTCACCTTGTCGTAGAGGCGCTGCCTGTAAGCCGCGACGATCTGCGGAGAGCGCTCTGTGATAAAGTCCACGTGTCCCTGCATCTCATCGAGCTTGCCGATCAGGTCGTTTCTGAGGAATTCCCCTTCCCTGACTCTGGCAGCAAGGAAATTCTCCGCCGCCTCGTCAACTACGGCCCGCAGACGGTCCCACAGCTGAACAGGATCCATGGGCTCCTCTTCCATTGTCAGGACGTCAGGGAACTTGGAGAGAGCGGACACTCTGATGTCGTTGTCAAGACCGTACTCCTGCGCCATCTGCCTGAGATACTTCAGATATTCCCCGGCGATCTTGCTGTTGTACTTGACCTGCATGTTGGCTTCCTTGAGGTCTTCATATGTGATATAGACATCCACCTTGCCGCGGCTTATATACTTCTTGAGTTCCGCACGGATCCCTGATTCCAGCATACCCAGCTGCCTGGGCATCTTGATTCCGATATCAAGATAGCGGTTATTCACTGACTTTATTTCCACTGCGATCTTAAGATCTTCGTCAGCATACTCTGCTCTGCCGTATCCCGTCATACTCTTGATCATAATTACAGTCCTCCATGCTAAAGATCATATATAGCCGATTTTACAGCGGTTTTACGCCTTTGTAAAGCAAGGGTGCCTCACCTTTGGCGCCGCCGGGGACAAGCTTCGGGCTTTGTGATATAATCAGAAGATCTGAACTTTGTACATGATGAAAGGAAACTGATTCCATGGCATTTGACGGCATCACAACCGCCTGTCTCCGCAAGGAGTTCTCCGACAGACTGACAGGCGCGAGAATATATAAAATAGCGCAGACGGACCGCGATGAGCTGGTACTCACATTAAAGCCTTCCGCTGAGCGGGGAGGAGGACAGTGCAGGCTCTATCTCTCTGCCGACGCCTCCCTTCCTCTGGCCTATTTCACGGCAAAAAACAGACAGGCACCGCTTCAGGCGCCCTCCTTCTGCATGCTGCTCCGCAAGCACCTGCAGAACGGCAGGATCCTCTCAGTCACCCAGCCGGGACTCGAGCGCGTGCTGCGCTTTGAGGTCGAACACCTCGACGAAATGGGCGATCTCTGCCGACACACACTCGTCATTGAGCTGATGGGCAAGCACAGCAATATCATCTTTCTTAATGATCAGGAACAGATCGTCGACAGCATCAAACATATCTCTTCACTGGTCAGTTCTGTCAGAGAAGTACTTCCGGGCAGACCCTATTTTGTCCCGGACACCAGAAACAAGAAGAACCCTCTCGAAGAGACCGCGGAAGGCTTCGATGCCCTTATGCGCAGTCAGCAGGTCCCGCCTGCCAAACTCCTGCTCTCCGCTTACACGGGTCTCTCCACACAGATGGCTGAAGAACTGTGCCACAGAGCGGCGATCACCAATGACCGGAGTGCTTCCTCGATGACAGAGGAGGACCGCACTTCCCTGTGGAAAGAATTCCGCGCCCTTATGCAGAGCGTATCAGAAGGGATCTTTGCGCCCTCCATTTATTATAAGAAGGAAGACGGCGGCCGACGCGGCGCTCCCGCGGGCTATTCAGCAGTTTCAATGCGCGTCTTCACTGATTCCGGCTCAAACTACGAGGAAGTCCGCTTCGATTCCATGTCTGAACTTCTGGAGACCTTCTATGACCAGAAGAACGAGGTGACGAGGATCCGCCAGAAATCAGTGGACCTTCGCCATGTCGTCCAGACGATCCTGGAGCGCGACATTCACAAATACGACCTGCAGTGCAAGCAGATCCGGGATACCGAAAAGCGGGACAAGTACAGGATTTATGGAGAACTGCTCAACGCATACGCCTATTCGATCCCCGAAGGCGTAAAGACCTGCGAAGTAGACAACTACTATACCGGTGAAAAGGTCCGGATCCCGCTGGATCCCACACTGACGCCGAACCAGAACGCGAAGAAATATTTTGACAGATATACCAAACTCAAGCGGACCTATGAAGCCCTCACCGCGCTGACCACCGAAGTCAAATCGGAGATCGACCATTTGGAGAGTATCCGCACCTCTTTGGATCTTGCCACGGGCGAAGGCGATCTCGCCCAGATCAGGCAGGAACTCGAGGACAGCGGACTGGTCCGGCGGCACGCAGGCGGAGGCAAAAAGCGCCCCGGCTTCGACAAGTCCGGCAAAAAAGGCCGTGCCCGCACTCCCGTCAGCAAACCTCTGCACTACATCAGCAGTGACGGTTACGACATCTATGTCGGTAAGAACAACATTCAGAACGATCAGCTCACCTTCCACTTCGCGGAGCCCGGCGACATCTGGATGCACGCCAACGACATACCCGGATCCCATGTGATCCTCCGCTCCGGAGGACGCTCCATGGACGATATTCCGGACAGAGCTTTCGAGGAAGCTGCCTCCCTGGCTGCCTGGTACTCCGCCGGCCGCCAGCAGGGAAAGGTCGAAATCGATTACCTCCTCCGCCGCAATGTAAAAAAGCCCGGCGGAGCCAAACCGGGATTTGTAGTCTACTACACCAACTATTCCATTCTCGCGAGAGCCGATATCTCCGGCCTTCAGGAAGTCTCAGATTAAAACAGCATGTAAAAAAGCCGCTGCCTGATGATGACAGCGGCTTTACGCTTCAACTGAGCACTTCATTCATACTTCCGGTCCTGTACCCTTCCAGGTCCATCGCCACATAGTCAAATCCGGCCTTTCGAAATTCCGCGGCGATCTCCAGCCTTCTGTTCAAAAGCTTCTCAAAATCCCCCGGCAGTACTTCGATCCTGGCAAGACGCCCCTCTTCTCCGTGGATCCTCACTCTGAACTGCTTAAACCCGAGATCCTGCAGGAGCCTCTCTCCCAGTTCTACCCTCCTGAGCTTTTCATCTGAAATAATCTCCCCATACACAAATCTCGTGGCAAGGCATGCAAAGGAAGGCTTATTCCAGGTGGGCAGTCCCAGTTCTGAAGAGAGTTCCCTGATCTCCGCCTTGGTAAGTCCCGCTTCTCTCAGAGGGCTCAATACGCCAAGTTCTTTTATCGCTTTAAGGCCCGGCCGGTAGTCAGACAGGTCATCTACATTCGACCCCTCAGCCATAACCGCAAATCCCTGCTCCCGCGCTGCTTCCATCATCCGCGTAAACAGCACTTTTTTGCAGAGATAGCATCTGTCCGCGGGATTCTCCCGAAAGCCCGGAATGGAAAGCTGATCCACCCCGACTGTGATCCTGCGCACACCGATCTTCCGCGTAAATTCGTCCGCTTCAGCGGCCTCCCTCTCCGGGAAGGACGCGGACAGCGCCGTGACCGCGAGCACATTCTCATTTCCGAGCGCGTTCACTGCCGCCCGGAGCAGGAGCGTCGAATCGACACCTGCCGAAAAAGCCACAGCAAGTTTTCTCTCCCCGCGCAGCGAGGCACATAGATTCGAGTATTTATCGCTCAGTTCTTTTCTCATAAACTCTCCACAAACCGGTCGAAAGCTTTCTGACCCTCGGGGGTTCTCTTGTACACGCCGGCATCTTCGAGGACGCGGCGGAACACATCTCCGATCTCCTTCTGTATGATCCCGTCGATATTGCTCTCGTCGATCTTCTCATAGCGGCTCATGAATTCTTCCGCCCAGTCCGCGTGTTTTTCCAGTACGGGATTTTTCCGGAAATCTTCCCCTTCCAGGATCGCCTTCTTCAGGTCTGCCATTTCGCCGAGGAGTCTCGCGGGAAGAATCGCCATGCCCATGACTTCGATCAGCCCGATATTCTCTTTTTTGATATGATGAAGTTCCGCGTGAGGGTGATAGACGCCCAGCGGATTCTCGTCCGTAGTAATGTTGTTGCGCAGGACAAGATCCATTTCGAAGAGTCCGCCGCGCTTGCGCGCGATCGGGGTGATCGTGTTGTGCGGCGTTTCCTCTGTAAACGCATAGATGAAAGCGTCCTCATCCGTATATCCGCGCCATGCTTCCAGGATATGGTCGGCGAGCGCGATGATGCGGTCCGTATCCGGACCGGAGAGGCGGATGCAGGACATCGGCCACTTCACGATCCCGCTGGAGATGTCCTCAAATCCCTTAACCGTGAAGGAGCGCTCCACGGGCGCATTCGCCATAGCGAAGTCATAATGGCCGCCCTGGAAGTGGTCATGGCTCAGGATCGACCCTCCCACGATCGGCAGGTCCGCGTTGGATCCCAGGAAGTAGTGCGGGAATGCCTTAATAAAGTCAAAAAGCTTGCAGAATGTATCGTGGTTGATCGCCATGGGAATGTGGCGGGAGTTGAACACGATGCAGTGCTCGTTGTAGTAGACATAAGGGGAATACTGGAATCCCCAGGGATTTCCCTGGATGGTGATCGGAATAATCCGGTGATTCTCTCTGGCCGGATGATTCACTCTGCCGTAATATCCCTCGTTCTCAATGCACAGCTGGCACTTGGGATAACTGCTCTGCGCGGCGTTTCTGGCCGCGGCGATCGCCTTGGGATCTTTCTCAGGCTTGGAAAGGTTGATGGTGATGTCGAGTTCTCCGTACTCTGTCTGCGCCTTCCACCTTCTGTCTTTGGAGATCCTGTATCTTCTAATATAATCCGTATTGCGGGAGAAGTCGTAGTACCAGTCAGTCGCTTTGACCGGATCGTCCTTGTAAATACCGCGGAACTTCGCGATCACTTCACTCGGTCTGGGGGTCAGAATGCCCATGATCTTCGTATCGAAGAGATCTCTCATGACCACGGACGCGCCGTCTGTCATCCCTTTACCGGACGCATGATCAAGGATCACCGCCAGAATTCCTTCCAGAAGTGTTCCGTCCGCGATCTTATTCCTGTCGAGGGCCGCTGCCTCCCCGATGATCTCCTCCCTGTCCCCGGGATAATCGTCGATCCCGAGCGCGCCTATGAGAGAATTGACTGTATAGATCACATCTTCCTCAGCAATCAGTTCTGTCGCGAGCGCATATGCAGTCAGATCTCTTACCGCTCCGTAAATCTTCTCCATCTTCTTCCCTCCTGAATTATCTCTGCCGGAAACCTCTCCCGCATCAAAACAGTGCCGCCTTCAGGCGGTTCAATACCAGTTCTCGGGCTTTGTGCCCTCCGGCTTGGTCTCCCTGGGTCCCTCGATCTCTTCCCTGTGTCTGATCACCAGTTCCTGGGTCTTGACACTCATTCTGGTGCCGGGCTTGACGCTGCTCGTGATGAATACGTTTGATCCGATGACCGAACCTTTGCCGATCACCGTCTCGCCCCCCAGTATGGACGCGCCGGCGTAGATCGTGACGTCATCCTCGATCGTGGGGTGTCTTTTCGCGCCGCGCAGGCTCTGCCCTCCCTTTGTGGAGAGCGCGCCGATCGTGACTCCCTGGTATATTTTGACATGTTCTCCGATGACGGATGTCTCGCCCACAACGATGCCGGTTCCGTGATCCATGAAAAAATATCTGCCGATCGTCGCGCCCGGATGGATGTCAATGCCGGTGCGGGAGTGCGCGTACTCCGTCATCATCCGGGGGATCAGCGGCACCTTCAGAAGAAACAGCTCGTGGGCCAGTCTGTTCACAGTACTGGCCAGCAGCCCGGGATAGCAGAGCACGATCTCTTCCTTATTGTAGGCTGCGGGATCGCCCTGGTAGAAAGCTTCCATATCGGTATCCACCAGTCCCCTGATGGCCGGGATCCGGCTTATAAAGGAAATGGCGATCTCTTCGGACATATCCCTGATCTCTGACTCCTCCGACTGCGCGTACTCCTCCCTGAAACGGAGCGCGATCGCGATCTGCTTGGTGAGGTTATAGACTACGTCCTCGATCAGTATGCTGATCCTGCTGTTGTCGTTGTAGCTTCTGTAATTCTTTTCCCTGTAGTAGCCGGGGAAAAGGATGTTCAGAAGTTTGTTGACGATGTCTGTCACCGCGTCGCTGTCGGGCTGGCTGAAAACATCCATCTTGTCAATGTCTCTTCCGTTCTTGTAATCCTCAAGGATGCTGTCAGTGATCCTCCTGATCCTCTCGTTGATCAACTTTTCATTTGACATCTGTCCGTCCATTCCTTTCGCGCCCCCGCCGGCCGAAGAAGCACCGCCGGGATACTTTTTTATCATATCATTACTTCTTTCCATTATACATGGAAAAACCGCACCTGTGTATGGTCTGGTCTTCACACGTCCGCTCTTCCTGCCAAAGATTACTCTGACGCTTTGCGCTGATATGTGATACTATGATAGCAGGATATACCTATCCGTATAAAGGAGGAGTTATGAAAAAGCGCAAATCTGTAATAATTTATCCTCTTCTGTGCAGCAGTGTATTTCTGACTGCGCTTCTGAGCCCCATGGCATCTCCTGTCAGCGTTTACGCTGCAGATGCTGCCTCAGAAGCCGGGACAGAGGAAGCAGCCGCATCCGGGGAGCAGGGAAACACTTCCGAAAGTGATCCGGTTTCCCCTGCCGTCATGCCCCCGGAACTTATTCTCTCCAAGTGTTATCTGCTCGAATCCGACAACTATGAGAGCATAGCTGACGGCTATTTTCAGGCCGCCCTCCTCTCCGAAGAATCCTCGAAGCAGTACCCTGCCCTCATGAGCGGTCTCACTGAGTTCAACAAGCAGATCACCGCTTCCTGCAGGGAAGATTTCAAGGAACTTGCCGATAAATCCAGACAGTACATCGCTGATAACGGGATCACCGACGAAGACAAGGCGTCAGCTACTTTTGAAAGCAGGATCGTCCCTGTCCGCCAGGATGACAAGGCGGTAAGTTTCTTCACTTCCTGCTACAGCTTTCTTCCGGGCGCCGCCGGCGGCACTACTACTTTCCGCGGAGTCACTCTCGATACTGCCACCGGCAAAACGGTTTCTCTCGAAGATGTCATCAAAGATCTTAATGACAAAAAAGCGCTGGTCGCCGCAGTAAACGAGAACCTCCGTTTTCTCAGCACCGGCGATTCCGCAGGCGACCGCGAGGAATCCATCTCCGAAGCCCTCGCGTCCGTAAATTTCTTCCCTTCCTGGGTCATCAGCGACAGCGGCGTGATCTTCCGCTTTGATCCCGGCGCGATCAGCACCGAGGAAGAAGGCGCTGTCGAAGCCGAGATTTCCTTCGAGAAATATCCCGGCCTCTTTACTGACGCTTATAAGTCTCATAAGGGTGCCTATACACTCCCGGTCGACACAGTTTATCCTCTGATGGTGGATCTGAACGGAGACGGTGTTTCAGAGAAGGTGAGTCTGAACGCCCGCCCCGATGACAGCGGCGAAGTCGGCTCCTATACAGCGCTCAGAGTCGCTGTGGGAGACAAGGAATGCCTGCACGAGACTTATTTCTTTAATGCCCGCGGTGTCCTGGTCCACACCGACGCCGGGAAGAGTTATCTCTATGTGCAGACTATCACCGACAACGACTACCGCATCACCTGCATATTCGACCTGAGCGGGGAAGCGCCCGTCTTTTTGGGAGAACTCAACGGGACCGGATTCTCCGCGCGTTTCCGGCGCGACGTCAGCGACCCCGACCTGTGGTATATGGACGAACAGTTCATCTCCTCGCCGGATTCCTTCTGTCTCGACACTCACATGGATCTGATGAGCACCTATTCCGCCACCGCGCGCTACAAGGTCGGCGAAGACGGAATGCCCGTTCTTTTGTCTTCTCAGTACCTGATCGACTCCGATCTTGAACTGACCAGCCTCACCGATCTTCCCGCCGATATCGTAGATCCGGCTACAGGCGAGGTCACGACGCAGAACGCGGTCCTTCCCAAGGGCAGCAAATGCAGTCTCTACCGGACAAACGGCAAGGATGCGGTTGATGTCAAAACAGTCGACGGCGTCGTTTACCGCTTCATCGTCACAGAGGAATGGCCGCAGAAAGTAAACGGGCTCCGGCTCGATCAGGCCTTTGACGGCACAATGTTCGCCGGCTGAGGAAGTTCCTCATTAATAGTTAAAGCATAAAAAGGGAGCCGAACGGCTCCCTTTTACTGTTCTGCTCTTATGAATCTCTTTCCCGCTGCTGCGCGCTGCCCACAAGATAGTTGATGAACTGCTGCGCGGTTCTTCCCGACGCGCCGCCGCTGCGCAGTTCCCACTGATTGGCCAGAAGGGCCAGTTCCTGCTCTGACAGCGTGATCTCCGGATAGCGCTTCGCCAGTTCACTGACAATGTGCAGATACTCCTGATGTGAGGGCTTGAAATAGCCGATCGTGACGCCGAAGCGCGCCACCAGGGACAGTTTCTCCTGCACTGTATCGCTGCGGTGCATCTCGTCGTCGGACCTGTCGTTTCTGTCTCCCCAGGTCTCTTTGATAAGATGTCTTCTGTTGGAAGTCGCGTAGATCAGGATGTTCTCGGGTTTCGTCTCGAGTCCGCCCTCTATGACAGCCTTGAGATACTTGTACTCCGTCTCAAATTCCTCGAAGGACAGATCGTCCATATAGATGATGAACCGGTAATTCCTGTTCTTGATCTCCGAGATAATACGCTGCAGATCCTTGAACTGGTGCTTGTAGACCTCGATCATTCGCAGTCCCTGGCTGTAATAGCGGTTCAGGATCGCCTTGATGCTGGTGGATTTCCCCGTTCCGGCATCTCCGTACAAAAGGACATTGTTGGCCATGCGCCCCTCTACAAAAGCCTCTGTATTGGCGATCAGCTTCTCCTTCTGCAGTTCATATCCCACAAGGTCCTCGAGCTGTACGTCGCTGGTCGCGGTGATCGGGATCAGGAACTCCTTTTCCTTATTTTCATCATTAATGCGAAATGCCTTGTTGAGGCCGAATTTTCCGACTCCGTACTCTTTATAGAAGCCGGTGATGATGTCGTACATCTCCTGTTCGGGCTGCCAGCTGCTCTCCGTCTCAGTTTCCCTGCGCCTGTCTTCCACCGATTCGATCGCGGCGCTCAGTTCCTGCACCTTTTCGCTGACGCTTCTGTTGAACACCCTCTCCGGTTTCCCCACTGCCGTGTAATCCTCGAGGATGCTGAAACAGTTAATCCCCAGGGCGCTCTCTATTTTGCCAAAGTCGTAGTTGAACAGTTCCCTGAAGATCCTGAAGTCATTGAGGGCAAAGGCATTGACACTTCCCTTGTTAGCACCCACTTTCTCCGACACCAGAGTAAAGGGAGTCTCTGTCGTGGCGATCAGATACGCGAGATAGTTGTGCCACAGATTCCTGTTGAATCCATATGTTGTAGCGAGGTCCAGCAGGCTGTGGACCTGCTCGTAGATCTCTTCGATCATGATCTCCCGGTCATAATCACCTTCATCGAAGCGGCGGCAGATCTCCGCGAGGCTGCGCAGGATGCTGTCCTCGCCGATTCCCCTGTAAATGATCAGTTTGGATGTGAGACGATACATAGTTTGTTCTCCTGTAAACTTTCGGAATTTCTTTTCCCGTCAATGGTAGCATTAAATGCGGTTTTGGGCAATTACAATAACTATCGGCAAAACAGTGATAAAAAACATTTCCTATGCAGGTGCGGATAAGATATAATAGACGATAGTTGTTTTTTAAAGAGAGTAACCAGACAGTGTTTTCTTAAAAAGAGAGGGGATCATCCATGCAGATCGGATTTGATAACAACAAATATTTCAAGACCCAGTCCGAACACATCAGAGAACGCATCTCGCAGTTCGGAGGCAAGCTCTATCTGGAATTCGGCGGCAAACTGTTCGACGATTATCACGCGTCCAGAGTGCTTCCCGGATTTGAGCCCGATTCCAAGATCACTATGCTCTGCGAGCTCAAGGATCAGGCTGAGATCGTTGTGGCGATCAACGCGGCTGATATCGAGAAGAACAAGGTCCGAGGCGACCTCGGCATCACATATGACGAAGATCTTCTGCGTCTGGTGGACGCCTTTACAAATCACGGCCTCTATGTCGGAAGTGTAGTGCTGACAAGATTCGCCAACCAGCCCTCTGCCGTAGTTTATGAAAAGAAACTCCAGTCCCTCGGGCTGAAGGTATACAGACACTATCCTATCCCCGGATATCCCGTAGATATCCCGCTGATCGTCAGCGAAGACGGATACGGCCGCAACGACTACATCGAGACCAGCCGTCCCCTTGTCGTCGTGACAGCTCCCGGTCCCGGCAGCGGCAAAATGGCCACCTGCCTCTCTCAGCTCTATCATGAGAACCGCAGGGGCATCAAGGCCGGCTATGCCAAGTTTGAGACATTCCCTGTATGGAACCTGCCCCTCAATCACCCGGTAAACCTCGCCTATGAAGCGGCAACGGCGGATCTCGATGACATCAATATGATCGATCCCTTTCACCTCGACGCCTACAACAAGACCTGCGTCAACTACAACCGCGACGTGGAAGTCTTTCCCCTGCTCAACGCGATCTTTGAAAAGATCTACGGAACCTCTCCTTATAAATCACCGACCGACATGGGCGTCAACATGGTCGGCATGTGCATCAGCGACGACGATGTCTGCAAAAAGGCGGCGCGCCAGGAGATCATCCGCCGCTACTACGACGCGCTGTGCGAACACCGCAAAGGGAACGCTGATGAAGAGCCGATCCGCAGGATCGAACTTCTCATGAAGAAATCCGGTATAGATATTTCGGAGAGGCCTGTCGTCATGGCAGCCAATCTCAATGCGGAGAAGACCGGAGCGCCCGCGGCCGCTATGGAAATGGCGGACGGCACTATTTTGACAGGGCGGACTTCAGAGCTTTTGGGCGCATCCTCGGCGCTTCTTCTCAACGCCCTCAAGAGACTCGCGGGCATTGAGGACAGCATCAAACTGATCAGCCCTCAGCTCATCAATCCGATCATGGAGATGAAGATCGACCATCTCGGGAGCGACAATACCTCTCTCCTGCACCTGAATGAACTGCTGATCGCGCTCGCCATCGCCGGGGTGACAGACCCCTGCGCCAAGGCTGCGATCGACCAGCTGGAGCACCTGAAGGGACTTGAAGTTCACTCCTCCGTGATCCTCTCCCAGATTGATTCGGGCGTTTTCAAGAAACTCGGCGTCAACCTCACCTGCGAGCCCCAGTACGAGAGCAACAAACTATATCACAAATGATCTGTTTCATGCCTCTTTCCTTAATTTGTGGAAAGAGGCATCATTTTATGATACGATTAATTCCGGTAAGAGTATTTACATGCGGCTTCAGGTAATATGGGGTGCCCGCGGAGCATGTAACTTAGTAAAGATCAGGAGGTTATAGATTTATGAAACCGTATGCATTTGGCGTCGATATCGGCGGCACTACGATCAAGATGGGATTTTTCAACACTGACGGGAAGTTTGTCGATAAGTGGGAGATCACAACCCGCACGGAGAACAACGGAGATAAGATCCTTCCGGATATTGCCCGCTCTATTAAGAAAAAACTTAAGGATAACGAACTGACTCTCGATGATCTGGAAGGCGTCGGCATCGGCGTTCCCGGACCCGTCCTTTCCGACGGCGTTGTCAATCAGTGCGTCAACCTCGGCTGGGGAGTCATCGATGTAAGAAGAGAACTCTCCTCTCTGCTGGACGGAATCTATGTAGCGGTCGGAAACGACGCCAACGTCGCTGCTTTGGGCGAGCAGTGGAACGGCGGCGGCAAGGGACATGACAACGTCGTCATGGTCACACTCGGCACCGGCGTCGGCGGCGGCATTATCCTCGGCGGCAAGATCCTGGCAGGGTCCCATGGAGCAGCCGGTGAGATCGGCCATATGAAGGTCAGGGACAACGAGACCGCTGTCTGCGGCTGCGGCAAGAAGGGATGCCTCGAGCAGTACAGTTCCGCTACAGGCGTAGTACGTCTCGCGCGCATAGCTCTCGAAGCCAATCCCGCTGTAGAGACACCTCTGCGCAATCTGGATCCCTTAACGGCCAAGGACGTTTTCGACTATGCGAAGACAGGAGATGAATTCTCCCTGTCCGTGATCGACACGGTAGGAAAGATGCTCGGCGAAGCAATCGCGCACATTACATGCGTCGTAGATCCCGACGTCGTAGTAATCGGCGGCGGTGTCTCCAGAGCCGGACAGATCCTTCTTGACGCGGTGGAGAAATACTACAAACCTGCTGCTTTCCACGCTTCCCGCGATACTGATTTCAAACTCGCCGTACTCGGAAACGACGCGGGTATGTACGGCGCCGTGAGAATGATCCTGAATAAATAATGCGCCTGATCGTTGAACAGTTTTTTGTAACTCAATAAAAAGGTACCGTTTCGGCGGTACCTTTTTTGACGTTTTTTTCAGGCGTGTCACTGCTGCTCAGCCGTAAGCCTTTTCTTCCAGGAACTTCTCCACTTCTTCAAAATAGCGGGCCGGATCTTTATCTGCCGCCTGCGCGTGTCCGGCTCCCTCCACGATCATGATCTCTTTCCCGCAGGCCGCCGCGTCATACAATTCCCGGCACATGCTGACAGGGATCATCCGATCCTCCTTCCCGTGTATAAAAAAGGTTGGGATCCTGCTCGAGGAGACCGCATTCAGCGGGCTGGTTTCCTTCAGGTCATATCCGGCGCGCAGGCGGATCATCAGCTCTGCCGAATCCACAACCGGAAATGCAGGCAGGTGAAACCAGCTTCCGATCTTCTCCTGAAACATCGAGTAGGCGTCCGTATAAGCGCAGTCTGAAATGACCGCTTTTATATTGGCAGGCACATTCTCCTGCCCGCAGTACAGAAGCGCCGTGGAAGCCCCCATAGACAGGCCGTGCAGGACGATCTCCGCCTGTGGGTCTCTTTCCAGGATCAGAGCGATCCACCCTGCAAGGTCTTTGCTGTCAGTGGCTCCCAGTCCGATATAATCGCCCTCGCTCTCCCCCTGGCACCTGAAATCAGGAGCCAGCACACTGTATCCGTGCGTCCAGTACCAGTACGCGTACCCGTACATCATCTCTTTGCTGCCCGTGTAACCATGCAGCAGTACGACCCAGCGATGCGGATCAGCAGATTTCTGTGCTTTCTCAGGTATTCCGCCGGCAGACTTCTGCCCTGCCTCCGCCTCGCCGTCTGATGCCTGCATGAGCACGCCCCTGAGCCTGTACCCGTCCTCAGACAGGATCTCCGCCTGTTCAATGCCCGGCTGCCTTCCCCAGACTTTTCCGACCACAGTCATAGCGGCCAGGTTCTGTTTCATCTCAGTCTCCTGAACCTGTTCCGCGTAGCTTTGCTCTGAGATCCTTTGGAAAGCATCCAGTTTCTCCATAAAGGAAGGCACCAGAACAGCGCTGACCAGGAAATTCACTGCCGCCCAGTACAGAACAAACAGGATCAGCAAGGTCGCTGCCAGTATCTTTTTGTATTTTCCAGTCATCTTTTTTCCCTGCCATCGATCGATATCTCCCATTATACAAAAAAAGAGACTGCCGGTTCGACAGTCTCTTCCGATTTCACACTATTTTAACATCTATTTGAGTTCTACGATCTCGCCGCCCTTTACTGTGGCCTTTATGTCGGACCCCGTTTTCACCTGCTGCCACAGATCATATTTGATCCTGTACTGCTTGTCTCCCGAGAGGATCCAGTACTTCTCGGTCCGGCCGCTCTCCCGCTCCGTATCCGGCAGACTGAGTTCGGCATAATAGGGTTCCGTATCAGTTCCCGATGTGACTTCATCCCGGTCGTACAGCCATTTCATTATACTGTAGTAATATTTCTTGGCAAATACCGGAATGTCCACATAGACCGGCTCTTCGTAGGTCTCCGTATGGTACTCCGTCCTGTAGCGCGGCACCTGGTGCTCGATCTCCTCGTAGTAGCCGTTCCCCAGGTCTCTGTACTCGATCTCCGTGTCATAACCGTCCAGGACCTGCTCGGAGACTTCCCTCGTCCGGGTCTCATAGTGATCCAGAACGTGATTGTAGGTGTAGACCTCGTCGCGGCTTGTGACATCCCAGGCTCCGTCCGGAAGATTCCAGCTGCTGTCCTTCACCTCCTGGTAGCGCTCGATGGAAATAGACCTCTCCCAGGACTTGGCATCCACATACAGTCCCTTGGTCTTGGGCATCATCAGGTAGATCAACAGTCCGGCCGCGATGATCAGCGCGATAAACAGCGGAAGCCTGCTCCTGCCCGCTCCTGCCTTGGAGATATTGGCGCCTTCAGCTTCACGCCTGGCTTCCTCACGCTTCTCCTCACGCTCTCTGTCCTTCTCCTTGCTCTCGAAGTAGTTGGCTTCACTCTCTGCCCTTGCGGCGCCGCAGGCGGTGCAGAATTTGCTGTCGTCAGGATTAAGCGTGTTGCAGTACGGACACAGCCAGTCCGGATTCTTATTGATCTTGTCCGGATCCTTCACATACTCTTTAGGTCCGGCCATATAAAAGGTAATATCCTTGCCGCGGGGTTTACCGCATTTGGGGCAGATCTTGACCTCTCCGGAGATCCTGTCCGCGCCGCAGTAATCGCAGTCCCAGCAGCCGACCACTATTTTTCCCATATCTATCCTCAATACTGTCATACAGGACCCGCCCGCGGAATACCGCGCTGCGCGTCAAGGCCACTGCTACGTCTACATTCTATCATCATTCCATAAAAGGCGCTATAGTACTCATTAACTACACTATATTTCTTCCGGGGCTTGACTTAAATGTTATAATTTGCTAACCTCGTTCTTGCAGCAATTTTATACCTCTACGTTGAAATTCTTAGGAGAAAGAAATGAGCCCTTCATCCGCGGCAAAACAGCGGAGGCCGGGCCGTTTTGCCGAAGGAGCAGCACTCTCAGGCGCCCGCATAAGCGGGCGGCGACTAAGAATGGATGTAGCTCTGGAGAATCTCGTGATCGAGTACCGAAGGTGCAAGGCTGAGCCGTAAATGCGGCGCATGCTGAATCTCTCAGGTAAAAGGACAGGGT
>OCTX012225430.1_pt1 | contig 23000 bp, 21 predicted proteins | sample 1539691 | NCBI WGS metagenome assembly OCTX01 (sample SAMN02144231, study PRJEB22623) | gut metagenome | biome: sheep rumen | host: Ovis aries | place: New Zealand
CTGATCTTCGAGCCTATGGCTGCTGCCATCGGTATCGGTATCGACGTGGAGGCCCCAGAGGGAAACATGATTGTAGACATCGGCGGCGGGTCGACGGAGATCGCCGTGATCTCGCTGGGCGGCATCGTGTCGAACAACTCTATCCGTACGGCTGGCGACGACCTGACGGCCGACATCCAGGAGTATATGTACCGCCAGCACAACGTGAAGGTGTCGGAGCGTATGGCTGAGCGCATCAAGATCAACGTGGGCTCGGCTCTGACCGACCTGGGCGACGAGGCTCCCGAGGACTTCGTGGTGCACGGCCCGAACCGCATCACGGCGCTGCCTATGGAGGTGCCCGTGTGCTATCAGGAGATTGCCCACTGTCTGGACAAGACGGTGTCGAAGATCGAGAATGCTGTGCTCTCCGCCCTGGAGAACACCCCGCCCGAGCTGTATGCCGACATCGTGCAGAATGGTATCTACCTGGCTGGTGGCGGTGCGCTGCTCAGAGGCCTCGACAAGCGTCTGACTGACAAGATGCACATCCCGTTCCACGTGCCTGAGGATCCCCTCCACAGCGTGGCTAAGGGTGCCGGCGTCGCACTGAAGAATATCGACCGCTTTAACTTCCTGATGAGATAACTGTTTACAGTTTACGGTTTACAGTTTACGGTTTACGGTTTACAGTTTACGGTTGACGGTTTAAGATAGATGCGGAACCTGCTGGATTTCCTGAAAGAGTATTATCACTGGCTGCTATTCGTCGTTCTGGAGGTGGTCAGTGGTTTTCTGTTGCTTCAGTACAACAACTATCAGGCCAGCGTGTGGTTCTCGTCGGCGAACAGCATGATGGGCAAGGTGCTCGAGTGGTCGAGCCAGGCCACGAAGTTCATACACCAGTCACAGGCCAACGAGCAGCTGACGATGCGCAATCTGCTGCTGGAGCAGCAGGTAGACATGTTGCGCCGCCGTTATGCTGAGCTTACCTACGACTCGACGGTGATGGAGCGCAACGAGACGAAGTTCCTGAGCCAGTACGACCTCATTCCCGCGAAGGTGATAGACAACTCGCTCGACAGCAAGGAGAACCTGATGACCATTGACAAAGGCCGTGCCGACGGTGTGACCGTCGACATGGGTGTGGCCTGCGGCCGAGGGGTCGTGGGTGTGGTCTACCTCGTGTCGGAGCATTACTCGGTGGTGATCCCCGTGCTTAACGCCTCGTCGTCGCGCATCAGCTGTGCCATCCGTAACCGCGGATATTTCGGCTACCTGCATTGGTATGGCGGTGACCCCTCGGTGGCTTATGTGGAGGACGTGCCGCGCCACGCGAAGTTCAAGCTCGGCGAGTGGGTGGTGACCAGCGGCTTCTCGTCGATATTCCCCTCGGGGGTGTCGGTGGGAAAGATTGAGCAGGTGTACAACTCGCGCGACGGGCTGTCGTACAAGCTGAAAATCCGCCTAAGCACCGACTTCTCCAGCCTGCGCGACGTGGTGGTAATCAGCGACAAGAGCATCGCTGAGCGGGCTGCTCTGTTGCAGGCTGCCAGGGACTCGATCAACAAGATCAGTGGCGAGAGGTGAGAAAATGAGTGTTAAGTAACATAGAGTTGAGATGACGAATATTGTAGGCAGATCGGTGATGTTTGTGGTGTTGCTGCTGGCACAGGTGCTGGTGCTGAACCACGTGTGGCTGCTGGGTGTGGCCACCCCGATGCTGTATGCCTATTTCGCCATCACCTTCCCGCGTAATAGTGAGAAGGGACTGGTGCTCATCTGGTGCTTCTTCCTGGGACTGTTTATCGACATCTTCTCCAACACGCCCGGACTGGCTGCTGCCTCACTGACGCTTATCGGCATGGTGCAGACCTATCTGGTGGAGCTGTTCATCCCGCGCGACTCTGTGGAGAACCTCGAGGTGTCGGCCGCAACACTGGGGTGGGGGAAGTTCAGCACGCTGAGCGCCATGCTCACGGCACTCTTCTGCCTGGTGTTCTTCCTGCTGGAGGCCTTCAACTTCTTCGACTGGCAGCTGTGGCTGTTGCGCACGGTGTGCAGCACGGCCTTGACGATGGTGCTGATACTGGCTATAGAGAGCGTAAGGTCAAAGTGAAGAGATGAAGAAGTGAGAAGGTGAAGAGCTACGATCTGACATACAGGCGTTATGTGATTGGTGGGGTGGCCATCCTGATAGTGGTCGTCTATATCATCCGGCTGTTTATGCTGCAGATTACGAGCGACGACTATAAGAAGAGTGCCGACTCGAACGCCTTCCTGAAGAAGATCGAATACCCTTCGCGCGGCAACATGCTTGACCGCAAGGGTAAGTTGCTGGTGTTCAACCAGCCGTCGTATGACATCATGGTGGTGATGAACGAGATGCGCGACCGTCTCGACACGCTGGAGTTCTGCCAGACGCTCGGCATCACCCGCGACGACTTCGACCGCCGGATGGCGACGATGAAGGACCGCAACCGCAATCCAGGTTATTCGCGCTACACGCAGCAGCTGTTTATGAGTCAGCTCTCCGACAAGGACTTCAGTGTGTTTCAGGAGAAGATGTTCCGCTTCCCTGGCTTCTACGTTCAGAAGCGCAGCGTGAGACAATACACTTATAATATGGCAGCCCACCTGCTGGGCGACGTGGCAGAGGTGTCGCCGGCAGATATCGAGGCCGACGACTACTACCAGCCTGGCGACTATATCGGCAAGCTGGGTGTGGAGCGCCGCTACGAGGCCCAGCTGCGTGGTGAGAAGGGCATACAGATTTTGTTGCGCGACGCACATGGCCGTGTGCAAGGCCGTTACCGTAACGGTGCCCTCGACCATCGTGCCAAACCCGGCAAGAACCTCACCCTCGGCATCGACACCGACCTGCAACTGCTGGGCGAACGGCTGCTGGAAGGCAAGATTGGCAGCATCGTCGCCATCGAGCCCTCTACAGGCGAGGTGCTCTGCATGGTGTCGTCGCCATCCTACGATCCCCGCATGATGGTGGGCCGTCAGCGCTCGAAGAACCACCGCATGCTGTCGCAGGACGTGTGGAAGCCACTGCTGAACCGCAGTATCATGGGACAGTATCCGCCAGGATCGACCTTTAAGACGACACAGGGTCTGACCTTTTTGACTGAGGGCGTGATCACGCCCACGACACAGTATCCATGCAGTCACGGCTTCGTGTTCCGCGGCCTGCGTGTAGGCTGTCACGGCCATGGGTCGCCGCTGCCGCTGGTGCCCGCCCTGAGTACATCGTGCAACGGCTACTTCTGCTGGGGGCTATACCACATGATCAACACGAACATCTCCAAGTATCATACGGTGCAGAACGCGATGAACACCTGGCGCGACTATATGGTCTCGATGGGATTCGGCTATCAGCTGGGCATCGACCTGCCGGGTGAGAAGCGCGGCATGATACCCAACGCACAGTTCTATGATAAAGCCTACAAAGGCTCGTGGAACGGACTGACGGTCATCTCCATCGCCATCGGACAGGGAGAGGTGAACGCCACACCGCTGCAGATAGCTAACCTCGGGGCCACCATCGCCAATCGCGGCTACTACTATGTACCCCATGTGGTGAAGAAGGTGGAGGGCGAACCCCTCGACACGATGTTTACGCGCAAACACTATACGAAAGCTGCCCGCGAGGCCTACGACTACGTGGTGCAGGGCATGCGCGCCTCAGCAGTCGGGGGCACCTGCCACGAGCTGGCGAAATACGACTTCATGGCCTGCGGCAAGACGGGAACGGCGCAGAACAAAGGCCACGACCACTCGGTGTTCATGGGCTTTGCCCCTATGGACGAGCCGAAGATTGCCGTTGCCGTATATGTGGAGAACGGCGGATGGGGTGCCACCTATGGCGTGCCTATCGGCGGACTGATTATGGAACAGTATCTCAAGGGCAAGCTCTCAGAGGCCTCGGAGGCAAGGGCGAAGATCATTCAGGAAAAACGAATCAACTATGGTACAGGCGACAGATAGACAAAGAAAGGGCGTGCTGCGCTCACTGGACTGGTGGACGATCCTGATCTACCTGGCCCTGCTCACCTTCGGGTGGGTGAGTGTCTGCGGTGCAAGCTACTCGTATGGCGACACCGACATCTTCAGCCTCGACACCCGCTCGGGCATGCAGATCGTGTGGATCGGGACATCGATCATCTTGGGCTTTGTGTTGCTGATGACCGACGACCGTTACTACGAGATGTTCGCCTTCATCATCTTCGGCGTGTTGCTTGTGCTGCTCTTTGCAACCATCTTCAACCCCCATACCATCAAGGGCTCCCGGTCGTGGCTCGTGCTGGGACCGCTGCGCCTGCAGCCTGCCGAGTTTGCAAAGTTCGCTACGGCCCTCGCCTTGGCGAAGCTCATGAGCATCTACGGCTACGACATACATAAGTGGAAGCACTTCGGTGCTGCGCTGGTCATCATCTTCGTACCGATGATTTTCATCGTACTGCAGCACGAGACGGGCTCGGCGCTGGTGTACCTCTCCTTCTTCCTGATGCTCTACCGTGAGGGTATGCCCGGCAGCGTGCTTATGACGGGCGTGGCGATGGTGGTCTACTTCGTCGTGGGTATCCGCTATGCCGACGTGATGATGTGGTACACGCCCACTTCAGTGGGCCGTTTTGCGGTGCTGATGATGATCCTGCTGTTCTCGGCGGTCATGATATGGGTCTATTGTAAGGATCGACAGCGGACGCTGCAGTTCGTGGGCGTCAGCATCGGAACGGCGCTGGTAGCAATGTTGTTCTCGCTCTTTGTCATCCCCTTCGACGTGTCGGTCATCCTACTGATACTGTGTGTGCTGCTCATCGGCTATCTGTTGTGGATGTGGCTGTCTACGCGCTTCATCAACTACGTGTGGATAGCAGCGTTCACCTTGGGGTCGCTGGTGTTCTACAGCGGTGCCGACTATGTGCTCAACAACATGATGCAGCCCCATCAGCGGGTGCGTATCAACGTGCTGCTGGGTCTTGAGGAAGACCTGCGGGGCGCGGGTTACAATGTGCATCAGAGTGAGATCGCCATCGGTTCGGGCGGACTGGAGGGCAAGGGATTCCTGAATGGCACGCAGACGAAGCTGAAGTTCGTGCCTGAGCAGGATACCGACTTCATCTTCTGTACCGTCGGCGAGGAGGAAGGATTCTTAGGTTCTGCGAGTGTGCTGCTGCTCTTCCTGGCACTGATTCTGCGGCTCATCCATCTGGCCGAGCGACAGCCGCATGCCTTCGGGCGCATCTACGGCTACTGCGTGATGAGCATCTTCCTCTTTCATGTGTTTATCAATGTGGGAATGGTGCTGGGCCTCACCCCCGTGATAGGCATCCCGCTGCCGTTCTTCAGCTACGGCGGCTCGTCGCTATGGGGCTTCACCCTGCTCTTGTTTATCTTCCTACGCATCGATGCGGGGCGCAACTTAGTGCGCCAGTGAGAGGCGTAAGCCTACGTCGGTGACGCCTGGCATGAGCTCTCGCTTCATGTTGTGCGTCAGGCTGATGTGTATGGAGTCACCCTGCCGGAGGGTGAAGTCGCGTACGTGGAACTGGTATTGGAAGTAGCTGATGCCGTCGCCTTCGATGGCTCCTTCCTTGTCGATCAGCTGGCATACGATCACGTCGTGATGGTGCTCTTGCGAGGGATGCACCGTCTCGTTCACTTCCATCGTCAGCTGCAGGAAGGGGTATGCCTTGTTTGTGCGCAGCTGGGCATCGAGGCTGTAGTCGCCATCGGTAGCCACAGGGCTGATGTCGAAGTGCAGCGTGTCGGTCTTATCCCATCCTGCCGAGGGGATATGGGCAAACTGATGGTATGCCACCTGCTGCTGACAGCCGCAGAGGATGAGCAGCGCCAGCACGACGAGCGTTACTAACGGCCTATTCAGCATGGTTGTTGTCGTTGGCGGCAGCGTTGTGGGGTTCGTTCTGACGGTTGGCGGGCTTCTTTTTCTTCTTTTTCTTCTTGGCCTTGTCGAAGCGGCTGATGTCGCCGCCAGCCAGGTCTACGTTGTGGGGCGTCTCTACAGGTTTGCTCTCCTTCTCCTCAAGGCTCAGGGGTTTCTCTCCGCGGCGGTTCATCGCGATGATCTCATGGGCATGACTGGCCGGGATGGTCTGCAGGTTGGCTGCGATGTTTTTGTCGGTGGAGTAGGTCACGAGTCCGGCAAGGATGTCGCTCTTGAAGAGATAGTAGTCGGCATCCTGTGTCTGCAGCACAGTATCGCGGTTGGGCATACGCTTGCTGGCCTCGATATAGTCGTCTACCTCGTAGTTCATGCAGCACTTCAGCTTGGCACACATGCCGGCGAGCTTCTGCGGGTTGAGTGAGATGTCCTGGAATCGGGCGGCGCTGGTGCTCACCGAGACGAAGTTCTTCATCCACGTGGCGCAGCAGAGCTCACGTCCGCAGGGGCCTGTGCCGCCGATGCGCCCTGCCTCCTGGCGGGCACCGATCTGCTTCATCTCGATGCGCACGTGGAAGGCAGCTGCCAGGTCCTTGATGAGCTGGCGGAAGTCCACGCGCCCGTCGGCGATGTAGTAGAAGATGGCCTTGTTGCCGTCGCCTTGATACTCTACGTCGCCGATCTTCATGTCGAGTCCGAGGCCCTTGGCGATCTTTCGACTCTCGATCATCGTGCTGTGCTCGCGGGCCTTGGCCTCGCGGAACTTGTCCATGTCCGTCGTACGGGCGATGCGGTAGATGCGCTTGATGTCTTCTGTCGACTTCAGGTTCGCCTTCTTCAGCTGCAGTTTCACCAGTCGGCCGGTGAGGGTCACCACGCCGATATCGTGGCCGGGACTCGCCTCGACGGCCACCACGTCGCCTTTCTTCAGCTCCAGGTGGTTCACGTTGTGGTAGTAGCCCTTGCGGGTATGTTTGAACTGTACTTCCACGAGGTCGGTGGTGTCTACGTTGCCCGGCACGTCGGCCAGCCAGTCGTAGGTGTTCAGCTGTCTGTCCTGTCGGCCTACAGCCTGATGGCACAGACCTCTGTCACAGCCCACCATCACGGGTATTTCTTTTGTTTTCTCTGTCATATCTTTATTTTTTATTTATCAACTATAAACATCTCTTTTCCCTTTATTTCGGCAATAACAGCACGATGGTCTGCAGGGCGAAGTCGAAGAACACGATCTTCGCATTGGCATTCTGCCCGATGTCGCGCAGCGCCAGATTGGCCAGGTCGCTGATAGGTAGTATGTTGTTTTCGTTGATGAACCGGGCGAAGTTGTTGGCGAAGGCCTCCTCCTCCGACGTCATGTAGTTCAGGTCTTCTTCCTGGAAATTGTACACGAAGCTCTCGCGCGTCATCCTGAGGAAGTAGGTGAGCCATCGCCGCTGTTTCTCGCGCCCCATCGCTGCCATCTGCTCGCTCCATTTGCGCAGGTCTTTGATCTTTCGTTGGTAGGCCAGCCGCATCAGCGTCTTGTACATGTCGAGGAACAAGCCTTTCTCCGAGTCGGCCTGCAACTCCTCGACGGCGGCTATCCAGTTGCCGTTAGCCAGCCTTGCTATGCGCCGGGCAGCGTCTTCGTCGATGCCTCGCCGCTCGATGAGTGCCTGGCGGATAGACTCATTGTCGGTCTTCTTGATGTCGATACGCTGCACGCGGCTGCAGATGGTCTCCAGCAGTTTCTCAGGTTCTTCCGACACCATGATGAAGACGGTCTGCTGGGGTGGTTCCTCGATGAGTTTCAGCAGTTTGTTGGCGCACTCGATGTTCATGCGCTCCGGCAGCCAGATGATGCTCACCTTATAGCCTCCCTGGCTCGACTTGAGCGACAGTTTCTTCACGAGGTCGTCGCTCTCGCCGGCGGTGATGATGGCCTGTTGGTTCTCGCCGCCCATCGCCTCCATCCATGCCTCCATTGTGAAGTAGGGACTCTGCATCACCAGTTCGTGCCATTCGCGTGCGAAGTCGTCGCTCACGGGCTTGTAGTCGCTCTTCATCGACGGCAGTTTGATGGTGGGGTAGGTGAAATGGAGGTCGGGGTGCTCCAGCTTTTCGAGCATGGGGTTTTCTTGAGGAGGGAGGGTAGGGGAGTTAGGGTTATTAGGGCGATTTGGATTGAGCAGATAGCAGCCAAAGGCGATGGCCAGTGCCAGTTTGCCGCTGCCCACAGGGCCGCAGAGCATCAGGGCGTGGGGCAGACGGTCTTCGCTCACCATCTGCATCAGCCGTTCCTTGGCCTCCTGCTGTCCTATCACCTCACTCCAGGTCATTCTCTATTATAGCCGTTTCACGATCTCGCATACCGATTCCACCGCCGAGACGGTGTAGAAGTGTATGTTGTTCACGCCGTGGGCGTAGAGTTCCTTGCATTGCGCTACAGTCCACTCGATGCCCAGTAGGCGGGCATCATCGTCGGTCTTGCACTTCACGATCTCGCGGGCCAGCGGCTCGGGGATGTCGCAGTGGAATGTCTTCGGCACCACCGTCAGTTGCGAGAGTTTCGCCATCGGCTTGATGCCGGGGATGATGGGGATGGTGATACCCATCGCCCGCGCCTTGTCTACGAAGGTGAAGTATTTCTCGTTGTCGAAGAACAACTGGGTGACGGCATACTGTGCGCCCAGGTCTTGTTTCTCCTTTAGGTACTGCATGTCCATCTCGAGGTTCGGCGCCTCCTCATGCTTCTCGGGATAGCAGGCTACACCGTAGTCGAACGCCTTTCCCGGCCGCTTGATGGGTGAGCCGTCGGCGAAGAACCCCTCGTTGAAGCGCCTCACCTGCCTGATCAGGTCGGTCGTGTGGGCATGACCGCCGGGCGTGGGCACGAAGCGGTTGTCTTCCTTCGCCTTGTCGCCGCGCAGCAGCAGCAGGTCGTGGATGCCGAGGAACTGCAGGTCGAGCAGTTCGTACTCGATGTCCTCGATGGTGGTGCCGCTGCAGATCAGGTGGGGCTGCACGGGGATGTTGTACCGCTGCTGTATGGCGGCGGCGATGGCTACGGTGCCTGGGCGTCGGCGGATGCGCTGGCGCTCGTACTGGCCGTTCTCCAGTTCCCGATACACGAACTCCGAGTGGTGGGTGGTGATATTGATGTAGGCGGGATCAAAGTCGCGCAGTTTGTCGATGTCGGCAAACAGTCGCTCAGTACCCGTCCCTTTCAGCGGCGGCAGCACCTCGAACGAGAACCGCCTCGCCGTCTTATCTTGATGGATAAATCCAGTTACGCTCATAATTGGGTACAAAGGTACGAATAAGTGAGCGAAATACCAAATTTATTGGGAAATTTCCGTGCGGAGGTGCTATATTTAAAAATTATTGCTACCTTTGCAGCAGAAAAATGATAGACGTGAAGCAATTTTTGAAAGACTGGACCCTGCCCGTGGCCATTGCCGTGGGTACGGTGGTGTACCTCGTGTTCTACTGGGTGTCCTGGCTCGATGCCGCCGGCGACACGCTGGGCGAGGTCGTCGACACGGTGTTCCCCATGATGGTGTTCTGCACGTTGTTCTCCACCTTCTGCCGAATCGACTTCCACCAGATGCGCCCTCACCGCTGGCATGTCGGCGTGCTGCTGGCGCAGATGCTGCTTGTGGCGCTCAACGTGTGGATTATCTTCGGCGTCGAGGCCAGTCCTGAGCATAAGATCCTGTGGGAGAGTGTGCTCACTTGCATCATCGGCCCCACGGCGACGGCTGCCCCTGTGGTGACGGCGAAGATCGGTGGTAATATCAACACGGTGACGGCCTTCGTCGTCATCTCCTCTTTCGCCTCGGCCCTGATGATTCCCGCGGTGTTCCCCCTGCTGGAGCGCGGGGCGGGACTGAACTTCTGGACGGCCTTCATCATCATCCTCGAGAAACTGGCGATGGTGCTGATAGCCCCGCTGCTGCTGGGATGGTTCATGCAGCACTATGCCAGACGGGCCTGCGCGTGGATCGTCTCCATCCCCGACCTCTCGTTCTATCTCTGGGCAGTCCAACTCAGCATCACCTCTGGCGTCACCGTGCGCAATATCGTCCACAGCGATGCCGGGCTGCCTCTCTTGCTCACCATCGCCACACTGAACCTTGTGCTCTGTTTCTCCCTCTTCCTCATCGGACGGAGGATCGGGCGTCACCTGGGCGACGAGATCGACGGCGGACAGGCACTCTTCCAGAAGAACACGGCCCTCTCCATCTGGGTGGCCTACACCTATCTCAATCCCGTGGCGTCTGTCGGTGCGGGCTGTTACGTGCTCTGGCAGAACATCGTCAACTCGGTCGAACTCTGGGAGTACCGCAGGAAGACGGGTGCAAAAAAATTCCAATCATGATTAAACCTTTCGCAACGTGTTGCGTCAGATAGCGTAGTATATCTAACTTAATTAATCACTTAAAAATTACAGACAACAATGAAAAAGTTAATGATGATGGTGGCCATGATGGCCGTAACGCTGGCCATGCAGGCACAGACCAAGTTCCACGACGTAGAACTCAACGAGGCCAAGGGAGCCGTGAAGTGTATCAAGAGCAATCAGATGGGGCAGGACATTGTGATCAACTTCACCCCCGAGGGCAAGATGTCGCAGCAGGGCATGAGCGATGCCAAATACAATGCCGACGGCTACCTGCAGAGTGCCAAGATGGAGATGATGGGCAACCAGATTGATATCTCATACGTGTGGGAGAACGGTCGCGTGATTGGTCAGAAGATGGTTACGGGCATGGGTGCCATAGAGGCAAAGCGCACGTTTAATGATGACGGCACAACAAAGGCAAATATCATGGATATGGGAGGAAATCAGATGGAGATGCCGTTCACGAACTATAAGTTCGATGAGAAAGGCAATTGGATCAGCCGTACCACTGAGATGATGGGCCAGACGATGGAGCAGACCCGCACCATCGAGTACTACGAGTAAACGCGCATACAGAGGCATACAGGGGGTCGGCGCCTTTGTTATCATGCCGTGATAACAAAGGCGCCGACCCTCTTGTTATTCATTTGTAGTCGCCATTCGAGCAACCCGAAGTAGTGCCGAATTGTTAAATCATAGCAAATAATTAGCCAAAACATGTGCGGTATCAAGAATAATTCCTATCTTTGTGGCAGATTAACATAAATAGAAAGAAATATGCCAGAAGTATTTAGGTCAAACGCTGGAACGAACATTTTAATAAATAAAGGAGGACAAGCTTATGAAGATTAAGGAAATTTGGTTCGATGCAGAACACGTATATGGTCGTGACGAGGAGGGACATGAGTACAGTCAATCGCTTCTCTGGTATCCTAAGTTAAGGACGGCTACCGACGAAGAAAGGGCTGCTTACACATTCGGTTTCGATGGCATTCACTGGCGCGGACTCGACGAGGACATCAGTTTCGAGAGTTTTGCCTATGACGATACAGAGCCAACACCCCTGCAGCGATTCTTCCTTACCCACAAGGAAATCAACGTGGCAGAGTTTGCCCGTTCTTTAGGCATGAACGCCACCCTGCTGCGAAACTACATCAATGGTTTTAAGAAACCTTCCCCCGAGCGAGAAAATGCTATCCTCTCCCACATCCACAAGTTGGGCAAAGAAATGGTGGCAGCATGTTTCTGAAAAAAATCATGTACACATCGTTCCTCTTACCTTTGCGCCTCAGTAGTCACGGGGACAGATTCTGTCTGAGTATGTCCGTGGGCGCAAAGGTGCCTGACCCCATTGCGCCTGTTGCCCAGCCGCAAGAAGCGAATCAATAATCAATATCTCAATATTGGCTATTCGTATCATGGCACAAAGGTGTCTGTCGCCTTTGTGTCCCAAGATTTCTATTCTATCGTAAACGCTTTCTTCATGCTTTTCGAGACAGAACCCTTTTCTATTTTCTTTTGGATAGACACAATGTGCTTGTTATACATCTCGAGCACTATTCTTCTATTAGTTCTAATAGATTCATCAGTATAAGTAGCGCCCAATAAGATGGATTTGCCCGATCTCCATGAGTCGATACTTATATATGCTTTATCACGTCCTTGCAAATCCACAGTATAACTTATTGTAAAATGGGCATCAATCATATCATCCACAACATTCCAAAATCCATCCTTTTTCAAATACATTATCAGATCATTCTTTGCCGCCGTTTCGTATTTTTCGTTTTCGCTATAAACATATACATTATTGCCCTTAGCAAGTAAAAATCCTTTGTAGTTGGCAAGGTTGTCAGTTTTGGCTGTATCTTTGGGTGCTACTTCTTGTGACGAAGATTGGCCAGGTTTGTCAACATAGGCAACCTCCGTCATAGGAATAGTGACATTAGTGTTGCCTATCTTCAACGTGATATGATCTAGTGGATCAAATTCCACCAAATCACCTGTGATTATTGATCCGTTTCTCAAAGATACTTTTACATCAGAGGTTTGGGCTATTGCCATCTGGCCCCAGAATAAAAATAATGCGAATAATAAGTATTTCATCTTTTAACAATTTGGGGGGTTAAAGAACATTATAATATTCGATATTATTTCGCTCCCTTTCTCCTGTTGCACTCGCGGCAGAGCATTTGGCAGTTCTCTGCCACGGTGCGTCCACCCTCGCGCCACGGGGTGATGTGGTCACCCTCCATGAACTCGAAATCATATTCTCTGCCGCAGATGGCGCACTTGTGCTCCTGCTGTTCCCAAACGGCTAACTTGATTTTCTCAGGGAAGCCACGTAGGTCGAGGTAGCGTTCGTCGCCTGTAAGCACATAGGGGATGATGCCGCCAGGCTTCTGTATCTCGTCGGTGTCGAGCATCAGTTCAGAGATACGCTTGCCCAGCGCCACGGTGTCAAGAGTGTGGGGCGGTCCGTAGTTGTCGTAGAGGAAAGACCAGTCGAGACCGTTCATGATCTTCCTGAACCGCTTGATGTCGAAGTTCGTCGTCGCCCAGTTCAGCACCGTCTGGTAGTAAGTCCAGAGGTTGTTGGCGTTCGGGTCGTGCTGATGGTCTTTCATATAGCCCACAGCCGTCTGCCGGTGCCCTTGTCGCGTCTCGTGGGCGGCCATCCACTCCAGGGCTTTCTTCAGCAGTTCCTGACGGATGGGTGAGCCTGGCACCAAGTCCTTGCTCAGTTGTGCGGCTCCGCAATTGCGCTTAGAGAAGTGACGCTTAGCATCGCTCACGAAAGGACCCGCATAGACAGCGTTTTGTATCTCCTGCTCGTTGAGCGGCTTGCCCGCGATGTTGATGGTTTTAAACCACTCCAACTTCTCGCTGTCCTCACCTTCGCAGACATAAATATCGAGTTTATATTCGAGTATGCGCTTCTGAATGTCGGAAGGCTGGTTGTCGAAGTTCTTGAAGTCGAACGAGAACTTATTAGCCACATATTCGCAGATTGACAGCGTGCGCTGCTGGCCGTCCATCACCTCGTATGGGCAGGGAGCGTCAGCGTCTGTGCGCTTCACCCAGTACATCACGTTAAGCGGGTATCCATGCAGCACGGTGTTGATTACTGCAGCTTGCTCTTTGTCGCTGTAGATAAACTCCCGCTGATACTTAGGGCGTATATCGAGCAGACCGCCATAGCCGCGTATGCCCTCATCGTCGTTGTTCACATATCCCTCCGTAATCTCCCGAACGGTTATTTCCTTCTTCTCTATGGTCATCATATGGCATTTCCTCCTATTCGTTTGAACCTATAAAGGCAATGAACTTCAAAGGTATTCTGTTTTTATCTTCATCACTCATCTTGCTGTAGTATTCTCTCCACAGCTTTATAAAGTCCTTGCCATCTATGAGCTTGATGTAAGTGTTGGCTGTCTGTGCTGCATTGACGGCTTGCTTCGAGAAACTCCCAGACGTTACAAAAAGTCCTATATCACCTGCCCGCAGTAATCCTGACAGACTGTTAATCTCGGTGTTTGAGATGGGGTTGTTCGGCTTATGCTTCACCTGAACTTTGATGCGTGGTGTCTTTGCACCCAAAGCATCGATGTGGGCAATGATGTCGATACCTCCGTCTGGGCCCGGAGGTGCTACATAAGGTACATGATAGTCCATAGCACGAAGCAGCGCAGCCACATCGTCTTGGAAGTCATAGGCATTCTGATGATTGATATACTCTCGTATGCCATCAAGTGCCTTTTCTTCCAACTCTTCGATAGTGCTTATTTTCTCCTTCGCTTCTTCCTCGTCTTTCTCGTCTTCATCAGAGTTCTTGCCTTCCAGCTCGTTCTTTGTTGCCCGCCATGCACGATAGGCTTCTACGGCCTGCTGCAACGTACCCCAAGCCCCCTGTTTCATGGCCGTCTCACCTTCGGGAGTCAGATACCAGCAGGAGTTCTTCTTCACAATGAAACCAGCCTTTACATAGTCGATGGAGTAGAACTGTGTCGTCTTCCACCAGCGCAGCGTCCGGGTCTTGCCTGCATATTCTTTCTCCCATTCTGAGAGTTCCACGTTCTTCAGAATGACCTGATTGATTTCTTTTGTAGCTACAGAGCCGCCGTTTTTCTTCATATACTGCATCACGGCATAGAGGCATTTGGCAGCACAGCCGGCGCTGTTCTCGGGAACATTCATATTCTCTTTCATATTGTCTTGGGATGTTTGTTGCGGATGATTATTCTGCTGTATGGCTCCTTGGGGATGCCATGCTTGTCGTAGTAGCCAATGTGACTAGGGCGGGCGTTAGGATTCAGTGTTTTTATCTTATTGTATACACTTCTATCCACCTTTATATCTCCATCTCTTCCCAAGCCTATTATCTCGAACTGATCAGGATTGTATTTGTCAAGGAAAGTATCCGGCACGCCCATGTTGCCAGGATAGTCAAGAGGTATTTCTTGTACTTTTGCGACATCAATAGCATCGTAGTTGTAGTACGTCGGATATTCTTCAGGAGAATAGTGGCAAACGAGGTCTAATTCCTCATGCCGCTTGTTATGGTCGAGGTTGGTGAACCATATACAGCCCATGATGTTTTTGATGATTTCTCCACGCTCGTTTATTGAGTAAGACTTGGTTTTTGCTGGATCGAAACTATTTGGTGCCTGAATCATATTCATCCCACCAGAAAAGGGCTTATAGCCAGTCCAGACTTTATTATCTTTGATTAAAGGAAACACCTCTTTGTAATGCAAGGCGTTCATGTTACCAATTATCAGAAACTTCTTCTGATACTCAACTAACTGTGATATATATTCCCTAAACAAAGAGAACGGCGGGTTGGTTACAACAATATCGGCTTGTTGCAATAATTCTTTGCATTCCTTACTGCGAAAATCACCATTGCCTTTAAGAGAGGAAAGAACGTTTTTATCATTCTGTATAAGATATTCCACGTCAGCCAAATCAATTGCGCCATCTCCATTTAAATCTGACACTTCAGTGATTTCAACTTTATATGCGATTTTCTTTTTTTCTCCATTGCCGTCCAAAGCAAAAAGCGAAAGTTCTTTTCCCATTATAGGCGAGCCGTTGTAGCAGGTACAGATCAGTTTCTTCAGCCCCAGGTGGTTGAAGTGAAGTGCGAAGTACTTGAAGAAGTTGCTCTCATAAGGATCGTCACAGTTACACAATACGACTTTATCGCAGAAGTGCGGCCAATAATGCTGCAACTCCCGTTCTATGTCCTTCATTTGAGTGTAGAATTCATCCATCTTTGCTGCTTTTGCAGCATTCAGGTTTTTGTTAGCCATACGCTATGCATTATGCGTAATGCTTATCTTCGGAGGCGGGCATCAGGGCACAAAGAATGCATGGACGATTATCACCCATGCTTCAAAGGCCCTGAGAATTGCCCACCAAACCAGATAAGTCACGCCCATGCACAATGCACGAACGTCTGCGACTTATTCTTCGGTTTGGACTTTTTCGAATTTCTCAGGTTCTTGAAGCAATTCCGAATAACAGCAAACGCTTGTTATTATTTTCCCACAATGTCGCACCGGCACCTCCACCGAGGCTTAGCGCCGATGTTCGAATGCAAAGGTAAGTAATAATTCCGAAACGAACAAGAAAAAAGACAAGAATCTTTTCAGAAACTCGTCTTATTATGAAATAAGCTGGCCACACGTGACCAGCTATAAGCGAGTGAATGAAACCAAGCGGCAAGGTCGAATTGCTCATCATCTCTACAGGTTTTGCCCTGCAGCCATGCCACCGTTCCGCACATCGTGGCTCTACTCGGTTTCTCCTTTCACGTTGCAAAGATACGATAAGTTTCTGATACTTCCAAGTCTTTTGGCGAAAATTTTGTCTCAACAGCGATGGCCCGTTTCTTTTAATCTGAGCGTATTGTAAAGTCATTTCAAATTGCATCAACACGACGGAAAATACTCTGAAACGCCCTAAAACCGCGCCTCGGAGTTTAGTGGCACTAAAGTCGGAGTTTACCCTAACTAAAGTCCCACTTTAGTCTATCTAAAGTCCGGGTTTACTTAGGGGTTCGGCGGGGAGGGATTATATTCCCTTAGTTATGTAAAATAAATTCATTATAGTGTATTGGAGTGAAGATGTCATGACTTTATTCTCTTCGACTTGGAGCTATATTGAGATATTGATTATTGATTTTATATTTTCTCGAAGGCCGTTGTAATTGTAGGTAAAAATAGTAGTAATATTAGTATAATATATTAATAATCAAATAGTTATATAAAATTATATACTCTATTCTTTTACATTTCCTACCCTTTAGGAAAAAAATTAAATTCAATAATCAATATTTGAATATAACTTTTCTTCCCTTCATTTTTTGACAGCTGAAATATATTGTGTATCTTTGCAGTCAGAACTATAAATAATTGATTATGGAATTCTCACTAAATGATTATGCAAACAGAAACCCGCTTAATGCGATAATAGCCAAGAACATGGTTAATATGGATGCGTTGGGGGATGGACCTGGACTTTTTGAGGAAAAAGCATGTTTTTGTTTTTCTGTCGCATATCAGATATGCCGCAGACTGATAGATGAATCTCCTGCTCAGATATGGATTTTGCCAGACTTATTTAAGAAAAGTTTGTATTATAGTGGGGACAAGGATCTGAAATCTATCATGCAAGCCGTAACTTTGTCTATTGTTCTTATAATGACAGAACATTTACCGGACGAATGGAAGACAAAGAATCATGAACTTTGTGATGAGATATTAAAAAAGATAAAGAACATATTTGTCAAAGGTGAAACGACATCTCTTTATGGTGGTTTAACTATGAATATGAGGGCGACATTTGGTTTTGATACGGAAGCGGTTTCAGCATACAAGGCGTTAAGACAAGGCACAGATATAGATTATGTGTTAACCTATGAAGAATTCACCCCTCACGGGGTTAATATACAAAATAGTCCTACAGGGAATGTTCTTATGGCTGCCATGGAAAAACGTATCGCAGAGTCTGAACTAAAAATTGGTTCGCTGATACCACGTTTTGAATATGACCAGCCTAATGAGGGGTTGAAAATAGTTCAGGGTGGTAATAAAGAGATTGTGGATTTTTCCGAAAAAGAGAAAGAATATAAAAAACAAATCGATGCTCTAAAAACCGAGGTAGAAAGCCTGCGAGCAGAAAGCAAAAAACTTAGAAATCAACTTGACCAAGAGCAAAGCATGCGAGCGGACTGGTACACGGGAGAATTTGAAAAACTTCCAGAAGATATTAAAATCACCTTACGTGAACGGCTTGTATTCTTTACAACGGTTTTGAGTCTTGATTTAAATAAGAAGTATACAATTCTTTCTAACCTTGCGACCTTCATTGATGAACTGTGTAATGACCAGCATAACATAGGTCCATTCATCTCCAAAATGAAAAGAGATAAAGAAACTGCAGCAAACGCAAAAGCAGCCAAGAAAATTACAGGCCTCTTACAAACAATCATCCCTGAAGAATACCGGCAAGACACAAAACTAACTATAAACAAAATCATAGAAAGTATAAAGGCAAACTTCCCTGAGGAGGAAGAATAAATCCTTGTTACCGAACCAGGCGGACAACATTTAAGAATTATTAAATTATTGTACCCTCCCTTTGGATGCAAATTGCATGCAAAGGGAGGGTATCTTTGCAACGTTATTTAAAAAAAAAAGATATGGCAACAACAAAACAAAAACAAGCCGCCCAGAGCGGCAAGGAAAAAGACCAGAAGGACATCGAGCGCATCGTTGCTCAGTCGCTGGCAAGGAAGTTCCCGCTTTACGAGGCGGGGAGGAACACAGTCGGTTTTCTTAGCGGGATGGTGAACCAGGCACTCACCGACCGCATCACCGACCTCTTTCGCGGCCACAGCCGCGCTATGCAGGGCGAAATCGCTGACGCTATTAAGATTTACGTCATTTATCAGGAGATCGACCTGACTGGCGTGAAGCACGTCGATGATGAGCTGCTTGAGATTTTTGACATGTATGACTCTGTATTATTAAGTTAGGTATGTGCGCGAAGAAAAAAGAATCATTGAAGGCCCAGTCGCTGCCCAGCGGCGACTCGGCCACTACCGCTACAAGACCTCGCCGCAAGGCTGACTCTGTGGTGAAGGGTACGATGCACCGTTGGGAGGGAACGGATTATGCGGAGTTTCACCCTGTAAAGGGGAAAGACGAGCCTACCCGCGAAATGCTGAAGCAGGTCGGTAACTCAACCTTCGTGAAGAACCTGGGCAAGAAAGAATCGAGTTACTCCGTCCATGTGAACGTGGACGGCGAGAGCCAGGACCCTGTGGCCGAGATCTACGAGGCGGTAGGGATGCTCACGGAAGGCTATCGCAAGTCGGCTCCTGTTCTGCCCGAGGGGTCGGAGGGGCGCATGCTCTATGACGACGGCCAGCATCTGCAAGTGTGGCTCGACCACGAGAAGGGTGAGGTCTGCATCCTCACCCGTCTGGCATGCGGCAGCGGCATCGACCGCATGCTGCTTCAGGCGCAGGCTCAGATGAACGTCACCCTAGGGCGCTATCGTCAGGAAATCATGAATCATTCTGATAAATAAATAGGTAAAGGTATGAATAAGAATTGGCGTTTTGTCTTTCAGAACAATCAGTTTTTCGGCGAGTGCCTGCCTTGCACGCTCGCTGTGTTTCTCTCAATCATCGACTCGGCTGTGGTGGCGTGGAAAATAGCCACCCGCCAGGCGGTGGAGCATGCCGTGGCCCACGGGCTGCCTCTCGACCGGTGGGCGCTCGACAGCGACTTCCAGCGCTTCTGCCTGAAGCGCGAGGCACAGCCCCGTGCGGGCGTGCTGTTCCGTCAACTGACCACGGGCGAGAAGTTGCTGCAGTGGGTCAACACGCTGAAGATGTCGCTGCCGTGCTTCATCTTCGGTGCCTCCGGGTTCGACCTCGTGGCCGTGACCGACAAGTGGGGCGATCCCGTGCTCGATCAGAATGGGCAGCCGGTGATGCGCCGCCGCAGGCAGTTGAAGGGCATACACCTCTCAGGGCTCTTCATGTTCGATGCCGACAAGATGCTGCTCGACCCCTACGAGGTGTTTCAGCGCACGCAGGTGCCAGGATTCCCTTGGCAGGTGCGCCTGGCCCATAAGACATCGTCGGGTCACGGTCTGAGGCTGGTGTGCGAACTGAGGCCTGAGTTGGGCAACCTTGCCGACAACCAGATCTGCCTGGCTCGTGACCTCGGGCTGATGGGAGTGCTGGGCAGCACGGGCAAGCCTGTGGTGGACGATTCGTGCATCGATGCCAGCCGCATCTCATACGCCCCGCGCCGTGAGGACATCTTCTTCGTCGACGAAAGGAATCTATTCGAAATATAATTATTAACAATTAAACATTTTTTTCAGACATGGACGAGAATTTGACACTTATCCAGAACGAGGCCGACAGACTGTACGGCGACTCGTACCGCCAGGGTGAGGGCCACTGCGGCCCCACCAATCCCGAGAACCGTTTTGACGAGGCTCCTGCCTCTGCCGGGGCATCAACCGCCACCGGATCATCCGCTGGTGCCGCCGCAGGCGAGGCCTCTGCCGAAGGCGGTCAGGAGGCCGCCAAGGCGCTGGCCATGCAGGTGGCGAAGCAGGGTGACGAGCCACTGACGGCATTCGGCTACCCCGTGGCAGACTTCGTCAACGCGATGCTGCCCCAGGGAGCCCCCGAGGGGTCGCGCCACAAGTGCGCCCTGAGGGTGGCCTCCGACGCCATCATCCTGCTCGACGGCCATCTCGACAAGGTGAGGCAACTGCTGCTGTCGCTGCCTTGGGTGCAGGACGTGGTCAGGGAGCGAGGCCAGGACGAGATAGAGCGCATACTCCAGACCGCTCAGAAGCGCATGCAGAAGCGCGAGGCCGAGAACTATGGCGAGCCGCAGCCATCGAAGGCGATGCGCGATGCCATCAAGATGGTGACAGGCAGCAGTTACGCCCAACTCTGCCGCGAAGCCCGGCTCGCCGCTGAAGGCCGCGCACAGGCTGCCGAAGAAGACGGCATCGCCACGATGCTGGAGCAGATAGGCGGCGAGGTGGAGGCACTCTTCAACGTCTTCCCCGTCATCCGACTGCTCTGCCACCGCCAGAAGCGCCGCCACTACATCGCCGCCCTGATGGTGGGAGGGGCCTTCTTCATGACCCTCATGACCCGCTGCTGGTATCGCTCGGGCATGGAGCCGGGTCGCAAGTGCCGCCTTAACAGCATACTCGAACTGATAGGGCGTTCGGGCAGCGGCAAGCACATCGCCGTAGACCTCTACCGACTGCTCATGGAGCCCGTTAAGATGTCCGACAAGGCACAGATCGACGCCCTGAACAAGTTCAACGCCGAGCGCGAGCAGAACAACGGCGGCAAGAGCAACAAGACGCCCAGGCCGAAGGGCATGTTCCGCTGTATGCCGTCGGAGACCTCGGCGGCAGCCATCCGCGAGGCGGAGTTCAACGCCAAGGAGATGGTCGACGGCGAGGAGTGGCCGCTTCACATCTCACACTTCAACAGCGAGCTGCAGGACATGCAGCGGCAGCAGCGGAAGGAGTACATGAACATTGAGAAACTCTTCTACAAGGGATTCCACAACGAGCCCGACGGCAGTTACCTGAAGACATCCAGTTCGATCGTGGGTGAGTTCGACGTGCACTTCAACGGCGTGTACACCGGTACCCAGACGGCTCTCGACAAGCAGACCACCACGGAGAACTTCGGCGGCGGACTCCTGTTCCGGCTCTCCTGCATCCCGTTGGGCGATTCACAGTTTGAGATGCGCCAGAGCCGCGAGTACACGCAGGAGGATGCCGACAGGGACCAGCAGTTGCGCGACTGGGCCTATAGGTTTGATGCCTGCAAGGGCGAAATCCCCTGCAAGGACGTCGACGACGCCCTCAGCCAGTGGACGGAGCGCCGCATGGAGGATGCCCGCGAGGAGCATAATTTTGCTCTTGAGGATATCATCAAAAGGCCTTACTGGCACGGCATGAACTATGCCCTGCCCTTCATCGTGAGCCGACACTGGGACCAGATGGTGGAGGACAACGGCCGCTACAAGTGCGGCCCAGACTTCAAGACCGATAAGTACGACCGCCAGTTGGCCCTGCTCATAGAGAAGGCCCAGTTCGCCTTCCAGAGGCATTTTTTCCTGGGCATCGGCGAGAAGTACTACGACGACCTCCAGACAGCGGAGATGTCGAACAAGCACCGTCAGCAGAAGACGCTGCTGGCCTATAGGCGCCTGCCACAGGTGTTCACCTCTGCCGATGTGAAGCGCGAGTACGGTTACGACAGCGTAGGCAGCGTGTGCAGCCGTCTGAAGATACTGCAGGACGACGGCATGGCCAGGAAGATCCGCACAGGTGTCGACAAGGGCAAGTATCGCAAACTGGCCTGAGGGCATCGCTGGCAGAGTCTATATTGAGATATTGATTATTGATTTTATCTTGTTCGCTTATAGCTTTTCAGAGGGTCGCTGTCGGGAGACAGTAGCCCTCTTCCCGATTTAACAATTTTTATCGGGAATAACACGAAAAAAGTTGGCAAATATTTGGTGGTTTCAGAAAAAAGTCGTACCTTTGTAGCATAATAATAAAAGCGGGAGCCAGTCACCCGGAGTAGCTGCTGGCAAGTAAGTCTGATACCATAAAAAACATTACAACAATGGCAAGATCAGAAATTCCAATGCTCATCAACGTTCGACAGAATCGAAATGATGACAGTGCCGCCTTCGGTAAGTACTTCGTCGAGGCGGACGCCAAGGAGCCGCTGAACCTGAAGGGTCTGGCGAAGCACATGGCCGAGCACAACAAGGTCTCGACGTACGAGATGACGGTGCTCGTGCTGGGCGAGATGGTGAAGTGCATGGTTCACCTGCTGAAGGAGGGTCAGCCCGTGAAGCTCGACGGCTTCGGCACGTTCAGCGTGAGCATCGACGCCCAGGGCAACGGCAAGGGCTCGCTGGCGGAGGCGGTGGCCGCTGGTGCCGACGCGCTGATCAACGGCGTACACATCAACTTCACGCCTGAGAACACGAAGGGCGAGAAGCTCACCTCGAGGGCGTTCAAGCAGGAATGCCTCTTCGAGTTCGGCTACCTCGTGGAGAGCGAGAAGCGCACCGTGGGCGGCAAGGAGCGCCGCGTGCAGAAGAAGACGCCCATCAGCTACCTGCTTGCACCGCAGGCCGACGGCAACGGCGGTGGCGGAGAAGGCTAAAAAGAATCCCCGGAGTCATGATGACCCCGGGGATTAATCTTATGTGTTGAAACCTCAACTACTTCTTCACCTTGTAGATGCGGAAGGTCTTTGCACCGAGGTCGTCGGTGATGGTAGAGGCCTTCTTGCCTGGGGTGACGGCGATGGTAGCGGCCTGCGGGATGATCTTCTCAGGCAGGTCGAGCGTGTTCTCGTCGTCCATGGCGTCGCTGTGGAGGGTGATAGTCTTGGCCTCGGTAGCACCGCTGACACCCTGCAGGTTCAGCGTGACAGACTGCGTGGCGTCGCTGGTGTTCACCACCTTGATGATGACCTCACCCGTCTGGCTGTCGTAGACGCTGGAGGCGAAGAGTCCGTCCTGTCCGGGCTGTCCGGCCACGGGCTGCTTCTGCATGGTGAGCGACAGCACGTTGGTGCCCTTGTTCATGGCGAAGAGTTGCTGAACGTAGTAACTGACGGACTTGAAG
>OCTX012259237.1_pt1 | contig 22991 bp, 17 predicted proteins | sample 1539691 | NCBI WGS metagenome assembly OCTX01 (sample SAMN02144231, study PRJEB22623) | gut metagenome | biome: sheep rumen | host: Ovis aries | place: New Zealand
GACGATGCCGCTGGATGATTACAAACGCTTTTTGAAGATCGCACCGAAAGAACTCTCCCCCGGATACGAACTTCAGCATTACGGCAATAACAGGGACTATCCCAGACTGTTCGCCAGAGTCTGCATCGACGGAACGACCGCAATCCGTATGGATTATATCGAACGGAAGATCCATCAGGGGATATGCATCGACATCTATCCAATGATCGGGACAAGAGATACAAGGAAAGGTATTGAACGACAGCAGGCGGCAATGCGGTTTGCGCGCGGTGCGCGCAGTCTCAACTGCCGTGTGCGATATGAGGGGGCAAAAGACTGGAAAACGCGGATCTGGAAAATGATTCCGGAGTTTCTGAGAAATGCCGCTGCCGAAACTGCGATCCGATGGGCGTATCTATCCCCGACCAGCACGGAAAGGGTATGCTCGGTGGATACCTCGTATTTCTTCCCGAAATACCGTTCTGACCAGTGGAAAGATTCGATACTGAAGCCGTTTGAGGGCGAACTGTTCCGGATCCCGAAAGAATATGACGCGCTGCTGACGGTCATGTACGGGGATTATATGAAACTGCCGCCTGAATCCAAGCGTGTACTGAAATTCGCGGATGAAGGCGTCGATATCGTGGATATTCATCGGGATTACCGGGAATATCGGGATGAGATCCTCGGTAAGCGGAAAAGTCACTGATGGTCGGAGACGCCAGAACGGTCATACAGATCCAGCATGATATCCAGAGAATGGCCGATCTGCTCATTTTTATATTTTTCCTTGCGGTATAGGCTCTGCCAGTAGGTATCGGAGGATACGTCGTTCAGATGAGTGACGCTCAGGGATGGGTCATAGCACATCCGGAATCCTCCGGTATGGCATTCCAGCCACAGGATCTCCTCTTCAAAATACAGAAACGTTCCGGGATGGAAAGCATATTTCCGCGCCCGGCAGAAACGGGCAGAGAAGACCATGCATGCGCCGTGCAGGACTGCGTCCTGTGCAGCGGGAGGCACGGACCTTTTCGGGAGGGAGTCCTTTTTCAGAAGAGCAGCTTCCGCTCTTCGGTATAGGCCTCTGATACGGTCAAGGAGAAAGGCAACGGGGAAAATACGGTTCCGCAACTGGTTTCTGCGCTTGCGCAGGACCAGTTCTTTTTTTGTAAAGCCCTTCAGATGGGCTGGGTTCTGGTGTGTGCCGTCCGGACAGCGGATGTCGGGACCGAGTACATCGAACGGTTCATGCTGATAGATCCGGTCCAGTGTTTCCAAGAAGTCGGACTGATCGATCAGGACATCGTTGTTCAGGAATACAAGATAATCCGGATCGTATTTGTCCCGGATCCAGCGGAACGCTTCGTTGTTTCCGCGGGCAAACCCCATGTTTTCTTTCAGGAGAAGTACGTCGACGCGGCTGTCAGACCGGTAATGGTCCTTCAGCAGCGGACCGCTCCCATCGGGAGAATGATTGTCTGCAATCACGACACGGACTTCATCGGAATTGCTCAGCGGGAGAGACAGGACAAGGTCCACGGCGCGAATCGTTGTTTCCGGAGAAAGAAAATGAAGTACGGCAAAAACGGTCTTGCTCATGGCTCCCCTCCATTCAGACTGATGTTCTCTGTCAGGCCGTGGGGCAGACGTACGAACAGATCGCAGTTCCTCAGATCCGTCCCCAGCATTGACGCCTGTTCCGGAGCGATTCCCAGTTTCCACAGGGCGGAGACCAGCGCGGGCTGATCGCGGTAAGGGAAACGGAGATATTCTTCCCACCAGGTCTCGGCCACCCTGGCGGCCTCAGCGGAATGCAGGTCCTGGACGACGACAGGCGTCTCCAGAAGCCCGCTGTGGTGTGGAACGCCGAGCCCGGACAGATAACGTTTCTGCTGCTCCGCCGCACGGGAGGGCATCTTTCCCTTGATACCGCAGGCGGTCAGTTCCTGATAGACACAGTCTCTGTCCTTATGCGCAAAGAGCTGCACAGGAAAAACGGACAGATCCTTGGTCAGCGGAGTAAGATCCGATGTGATGAGGGTCGAAGAATCCACGTAGATCGAGACGTCGTGGTCCGGAAAGATCAGGTGCGGATGCATCCTGCACCAGCGGTTTTTTTCCGCCGGAGAAGTCAGTTCCTCCGGAAGAAGACCGGACGGATCCAGCAGGTTCCACTTCTTGACGCCGGTATTGCTGTCAGTGATCAGGTAGTAATCCACGTTGTCCGGAAATACCAGAGGATCGCGGACGGTATCATATCCGCCGAACATGGCGATGAATACGGCGATCCGCCTGTCGGAAACATAATCTTCCGGTTCATAACTGATCGGCTGGCGGGCGTGTTTTCCGGATTCCAGCCCGAGAGTTCTCAAAATCAGCGCGCGGAAAACGGAGGTCAGATCCCCGGTGCGGAGTTTTTCCAAAAGAGCCTGAAACGCCGAAAGCCCGGAAGAATCCTTGTACTTCCGGGTCTGCAGTTCCAGTTCCTTCAGCGAGTGAAGGGCGTCATTGTTGAAATGTTCAGGATACATCGGTGGGTGTTTTCTCCGTGAACCGGGTGATCCAGTGTGAAAAAAGATAGTCCGATTGGACAGAGGGATCTGCCGCGGCGCATGGAGCATCCAGAAAATCCGACAGAGCGCGGCGGTCTTTTCCCATCAGATAGATATTTTCCGGATTATAAAACGGCAGGTCACCGACAGAAAGATTGTCGGTGATCAGTTTTTTGCCGAAAAACAGGGATTCCATCACACGGAGAGATGGCCCCGCATTGGCGGAGGCGGTGAGATCCAGGATGGCAGAACAGTTTTTGACGAGTTCGAGATTCTGCTCATAGGAGAGGAACGAAGAGCGGAAGGGATCGTCAAATCCAAAGGGAAGCTGGTGTACGAGATGCGTCCGGAGCGTATATCCGCTTCCCGAAAGGACACAGCGGATCTCTTCCAACATTGCTCCCCTTCCCTTTTCACGCCCTACGAAAAGAACGGATCGGTCATTTCCGGGGCAGGATGTTTCCAGACAGTCGAAGTAGAACGGCGTGTTATAACGAAGACCGAATTGATCACAGTCCTGTGGGCTGTAGGACCAGATTTCCACCTTCGGGTCGAGTCCTTCGAATCGTGTGATATCCGTGACTCTGTTCCAGAACCAGAGGATGATCCGCTTCTCCGGATAAGTCCGTGAAAGCCAGTTCAGATAACGGGCGGTCGTCATCGAATCGAATACGATGACCAGATCATCGCAATCCTTGGGAAGAGGACGGAACAGAAGTTCGTCAATAAAAGACGGAAGCTTTTTCTTCCTGAAGAACAGATCCAGAAACCGTGCAATGTCGCTCCGGTGCTGTGTACTCCACCCGGATCCGCAGTTCCGGAACAGATTCCGGAAAAGCGGCAGGTGTCCGTTGTCGTAGTAAATGATCACAAAAAGACCTCCGGTCAGGAGAATAGGAAGAGCAGGAGGAAGCGGATTGCTTTGTCGCAGTAGCGAAGAGAGAGGAACGGGATTTGGACCGCATTGAAAAGAAAAGCGGGAATGTTCCGGTCGGAAGCGTCGGATAGCGCTTTGAAAAAGCAGGTCTCCGCCTTGGTGTATCTTGCGGCGACAGGTTCCGAATAACGGTCGTCAACGCGGGACAGGATTTCCTCCACGCTCAGTTCGGTGTTCGAACGGTACATCTCCGCCAGTACACACATCGTCAGATACTGGCGGTAAAGATTCCGCTGGGAGATTCCGGATGACGTCCTGCGGTAACGGAGGACCGGCGCCTGAAGATTGGAAAGACGGTACCCCTTCATGAGTGCGCGCAGCTGCAGATCGTAATCTGCCGCGCAGGGCAGATCCCGATACCCATCCAAAGTCACGAATACTTCCCTTTTCCCAAGCCAGGTAGGGTGTGCCAGACAATCCCCAAGTCTGCTGAGTCGGCGGACCTTCTCAGGGGAGGAAGGCGTACGGGAGACCATGTACATGTCATTCCCCTTTTCGTCCATGATCTGTACGAGACCGCCGATCAGATCCAGATTGTTACGGATCAGGAAGTCCAGCTGTAGTTCCAGACGTTCGGGAAGAGAGATATCATCCGCATCCATCCGGGCGATATACTCCCCCGTTGCCAGTTCCAGAGCGCGGTTCAGAGATTTTCGCTGTTTCAGATTCGAGGCGTTGATTTCGATCTTGAGACGGGGGTCAGTTTCCGCTAAGGAGAAGAGCAGATCCTTCGCCGGTTGATTGTCCGGATCGTCTAGGATCACGATGAACTCGAGATCCCTGTATGTCTGCGAAAGGATCGATTCCACAGAAGCACGGAGGATCTCCAGCGGTTCCCGGTAAGTTGTCATCAGGACAGAAATCATGAATGGCCTCATTTAAGAACGGAGATAACGAAACTTCCTGCCGCGATCGCTCCGAATACGCTGCAGGCAATGAGAGCAAAACCGTCAGGCTGGCGGCGCAGCCGCAGCCGTTCGGGGAAGTCGGTCAGGAAAAGGAACGGAGCAAAAGGAAGGTAATACCTGCCTTGCATGCCGTCGATATACAATTCGCCGAACCGTGTCCATCCGGACGCCATCGCCGCGGCGAATGCGCCGAAACTCAGAATAACGGACAGCATTGCGACAACGGAGGCTTTGCCGGACAGCGAATAGTCTTCATCGGACGAGAGCAGGAGATAAGAGAAAAGGAAGAAGTAAAGCAACTGTACGCCGTAACCGAGATGAATACCGCGGATCCAGCCGAGACCTCTGCCTGCCCAGTTGAACAAGTGGTAGGGGGTCTCATAGTATAAGGTACCTTCGAGGAGACGGAAGAGCGTTCCCGGGTGGGTGATCAGATAAGAGAGGGTATACGTTTCGGATGCTCTCCTGGCTGAATAGGAGCCGGACTGTGTTGCAGTCAGTTTGGTGCGCAGTGCGCTGGTGAAGAAGAATCCGATGGACAGAATGGCAACGATCAGCAGGATGCTGAGCAGGATCTTCACATAGCGCGGAAACCGGACTTTGCTGTGCTTTCCGGAGAAGAACCGGATGACTGCGCCGGCAGGAAGGAACAGGAGCGGCAGATATGCGCCGCCTTTGCAGAGAGGAACGATGAGCATCAGCAGCAGGAGAAGCAAAACGTCCCGGTAATCACAGCCATCGGGATCTGTCAGCATGGAGGCAGTGAGAGAGATCATCAGGAAGATGGCGGGCATCAAGACGGCATCAGGAGCAATAGAACAGAGTTCCTGAAGCGCGACGGGGATACATGCCAGTGAGGCAAACAGATATTTCCGGTGACGGGCTTTCCGGATCGCCAGATAAAGCAGAATTGTCCCTGCAATCTGGTTGCAGATCCGTCCTGCATAGGCGATACCGGTGAAATCCAGCCCGAGCATTCTGCCTATGGAGACACCGATGCCGGAAAACAGGAAATACAGGATGGAAGTGCCTTTGGTCTGATCTCTGGAATAGACAAGGGCATACGCACCGTCGGAATTGGCTGCTTTGCCGAGTCTCTCCACGGCGGAAAGGTAGGACCATTTGCCGACACGCGCGAAAGTCATCGGATCAGTGAGCATCAGAGCCTTTTCCTTGTACAGGACGTTGGGGAAGGGACTGTCCGGAACACCCATCAGTTTGTTGGAGACTTGGATCGCCATGTCCATATGAGCATATTCATCCGGAACGGAGATCGGCTTGATCAGCATTGAGAATACAATCAGCAGCGGAAGATATACCGCAAGAAAAATGATTTCTGTCGGGGCATTTGCCTGCACGAGTACAAAGGCGATGACAGTGCCGAGGATCAGCAGGACAGCGATCCACTTGAAATAGCCGGCAAGGAAGTAATAGGAGTTATAAAGATTGGTGTAATAGGGAATGGTCTCATCCCCTTTTTCCGTCAGCAGCTGCAGACCGAGATCTCCGGAGAGCAGAGACAGGCGGATCCGCAGATTTCTGTTTTCCGAAGCGTCGACCGGCTCCGTCTTCAGTGAGATCAGATTGTCGGACTCCGGAGGAATGAAATCAGCCGGACCGAACTCGTCTCTTCCGAGAATTTCTCCGGTTTCGGCGTCAAGAATCTCCAGCACCGCGGAAAGATCGTCCTGATAGAGAGGACTGATCTGGACTGTCACCCCTGCGAACCGGTCCATGGAGGAGACCGTATCCCAGGTCACGGTGTCTCCGGGGAAAAGCGTCATGTAGACGGATCCTTTTTTGTTGACGGACTCGGTCTGATTGCTTCCGAAGCCGAGCCCGCGGAAATACGCGTACTCCAGACACACCGCTTCGATCAGGACAAGAATCAGAAGAAGGGCGAAGGCTTTCATGGAAAACCGCCTTTTTTCTTTCCGTTCTGCTGAGGAACCGACTTCCCGCTGAGGAGCGTCTTTACGGATGAAGAACCAGATGATGCAAAGAAATGGCAGGGCAATCGCAAAATAGAGGATTCTGTTATTCCGTTCGGAAGCAGGCGAGTAATACTGATTTCCGGAAAGATAACAGGATTCTGTCGGTTCCCCATTCACCGAGACAGGAGACAGCATGTAGGACTTGTTGCGCACGAGCAGAAGGAAAGAGTCGCTCTCGGCAAAATTCCTCGCGCTCAGTTCGACTCGGTAAGACCCTTTCGGGAATTCATTATCTCTGAAATCAAAGATCAGCATGCCTTCATTGGCTCCGTCTCCGACGAATCCCATTGCCCGGATCATAGCTTCCGACGTGATTTTTTTGCCGGTTTCCGAGGTCATCGTGCACAGTACGGATTGATCCGTGATGACCGTCTCCGCAGGATACTTCAAAGAGACGCCGAAACCTCCGAAGGAATCCACCTGGATGTTCCAGTCTGCCTCAAAAACGGAGTCTTTCGTAAAGGTGAGAGTGGAAAGAGAACCGCTGGAAATCGATGACACGCAATAGGAGACCTTCTCGCCTTTGACGTAAGCGGATACAAAGACCAGTAGAAGGACTCCGGCGAGAAACAGGGGAAAATATTTTTTCAGCGTCTTGCTCAATCGTATGCCTCCGGAGAAACGGAAAAGACAAATAGTCATAATAATCTAAACTATAGTATAGCATGATTATCAGGAATATATCACTCTCTGTCAGGCAACGCTTTTGATATAGAGAAAAACCGAGACCGGGGTAGGATGCCCCGTCTCGGTTTTTTATGAATTCTGATTCGGCCAAGAAATATGTGATCTTACCCGTTTTTTCCGCAGACCGAACAGGCGACCCAGTGACCGGGCTCAACCTCAACAAAAGCGGGCTCGCTGTTCCGGCATTGCTCACAAACCTCAGGACAGCGGGGAGCGAACCGGCAGGCAGCATCAGGCTCAATGGGCGACACCACTTCCCCTTTCAGAACGATACGATCCATCCGGTGATGGATGTCTGGAATCGGGATTGCCGACAGGAGTGCGCGCGTATATGGATGGATCGGATTGCGGAACAGCGTTTCCGCATCCGCCTTTTCGACCATTCGTCCCATATACATGACAAGGATCTCGTCCGCAAAATGGTTCACAACAGAAAGATCATGGGTGATGAAAATATAAGTGAGGTGCTCCTGCTCCTGAATGTCCTGCATCAGGTTCAGGATTTGGGCCTGGATAGAAACGTCCAGCGCCGATACAGGCTCGTCGCATACGATGAATTTCGGGTTCATGGCCAGTGCACGTGCGATGCCCACACGCTGGCGGCGGCCGCCGTCCAGTTCGTGGGGGTAAGTATCGTACAGGCGCTCAGCAAGTCCGACCGTTTCCATCAGTTCGAGGACCCGCTGTTCCCTTTGTTTCCGGTCCTTCACGATTCCGTGAAGGATCAGCGGTTCAGCGATTGTCTGGCTGATCGTCATACGCGGATCGAGGGAGGAATACGGATCCTGAAAAATGATCTGCATATCCTGTCTCAGACGCCGCATTTCACGCTTGGAAAACGTGAGAATGTTTTTACCTTCAAAATATACCTCACCGGAAGTCGGTTCGATGAGACGCAGAATCGTTCGGCCGATGGTGGATTTTCCGCAGCCGGATTCTCCGACGATGCCCAGGGTTTTTCCTCGCTCGATGGTGAAGGATACGTCGTCCACTGCGTGAAGCATCCCTGCGTCGGTTGGGAAATATTTCTTTAGATGACGGACATCCAGCAGGATGTCTTGCTCCGGTGCGTTGCTCATTCCTGCTTCTCCTTTCCGAGGCGGTCTTCGTCTGCTCCGTCCTCATAGAGGACGCACGCCACATAGTGGGTATCTGTCAGCCATTTTCCTGCCGGTTTCGCGGATCGGCAGACGTCACAGGCATAGTCGCACCGGTCTGCAAAGGCGCAGCCGGCAGGCAGATTAGCAGGATCAGGCATCAATCCGCGGATAGGTTTCAGCCTTGCGGTTCTGTCCTGGATGTTGGGCAGAGAATTGAAAAGCCCTTGCGTATAAGGATGACGGGTCCGGTCGAAGACGTCTTCCAGGTTGCCATGTTCAACGATGGAGCCCGCGTACATGACAGAAACTTCATCGCAGGTCTCGGCAATGATTCCAAGGTCGTGGGTGATCATCAGGACGGATGTGCCAAACCGTTCTCTGAGTTCCTTGATCATCTCCAACACCTGTGCCTGGATGGTCACATCCAGAGCGGTGGTCGGTTCGTCCGCGATCAGAAGAGAGGGATTGCATGCCAGCGCCATGGCGATGACCACGCGCTGCTTCATACCGCCGGAAAACTGGTGCGGATAATCGTCCTTACGCCCGGCGGGAATACCGACCAGTTCGAGCATCTCCTCAGCTTTGGCAACAGCTTCTTTTCTGGAACAGTTCTGGTGAAGCAGTACCGCTTCAGCGATCTGATCACCGACAGTAAAAATCGGATTCAATGCAGTCATGGGATCCTGGAAGATCATGGCGACTTTCTCACCGCGGATCTTCTGCATCTGACTGTCGGTTTTTGCGGATACGCTCTCGCCCTTCCCGTTTCTTTTTATGATCTCTTCGCCGTCCACCGAGATGATTCCGCCTGTGATGACGCCGGTAGTTTCGGGAAGCAGATTCAGTACTGCAAGAGCAGTGGTAGTTTTTCCTGCTCCTGTCTCACCGACAAGCCCGAGGGATTTTCCCCGTCTAATCTGCAGACTGACACCGTTGACCGCTTTGACGGTTTCTTCGTCGGTTCGGTATTCCACAGACAGGTCCCGGATATCAAGCATGAGATCTTTCTTTTCGTCCATAATGCATACCCCCTACCGTTTCAGCCGCGGATCCAGAGCATCCCGCAATCCGTCTCCAATCAGGTTGAATGCGCTGATCGTCAGAAGAAGAGCGATGCCCGGCCCCAGAACGAGATAGGCGTTTCCGCGGATATAGGCGCGGGCGCCGGAGAGCATATTTCCCCAGTCCGGTGTCGGTGCCTGAATGCCCATGCCGATGTAACTCAATGTGGATACAGAGAGGATACGGCTGCCGATAGCAAGTGCGTACTGTACGAGAATCGGCGCCATACAGTTCATCAGTACATGTTTGAGAATGATAACATGGTCCTGCGCACCGATCGCCCTCGCCGCTTCAATATATTCCTGCTCTCTTACGGTGAGAACCGCAGAGCGGACGATCCTTGTGAACTTCGAAATGTAGGAAATGCCCAGCGAGAGGCTGATGTAAAAGATATTGGGCTCGAACGCACTCATGATAGCAATGGCAAGAAGAAGGCCCGGGATCGCAAGAAGAACGTCTGTACATCTCATGATGATATTGTCCAGAGCACCTCCGTAATATCCGCATACGGCGCCGAGTGCGCCGCCGACGAGCAGCGCAAAAGTGGTGGCAGTCAGACCTACCGTGAGGGAGGCGCGTGCGCCGTAAACGATACGGCACAGCATATCCCTGCCCATCTCATCGGTTCCAAGCCAGTGTTCGGCAGACGGCTTCTGCAGGCGGTCGGAAACGTGGATCTCACAAGCGTCTGCTTCATAATCCCAGAACAGATCCGCTGTACATGCCGCCAGCACTATGACCGTGAGGATAAACAGCGCCAGCATGGCGATCTTATTTTTCCGGAACCGTTTCCAGACCTGTCTCGCCTGACTTTCCTTTTTCTTTCGGTTCTTCTTTTCTGCCATTACCGGCTCCTCTTAAATACTGCGCTTTGATTCTGGGGTCGATCAGTCCGTACAGGATGTCGACCAGCAGATTGATGATACTGACCATCACCGAAACAAATACCATGCACCCGATGACCGTGGGTGTATCGTGCAATTTGATATTATCGATCATCAGCCTTCCCACTCCGGGGATGGCGAACACGGTCTCGATGGCGACCGATCCGCCGACCAAAAGGCTGAAATCCAGTCCTGCGACTGTAATGGAGGGCAGAACTGCGTTGCGCAGCGCATGCTTATAAGTCGCGCTGAATCTGCTGACGCCTTTGGCGCGTGCCGTTCGAATATAGTCTGAACTCAGAACTTCCAGCATGGAGGAACGCTGGGTGCGGACGATACTCGCCAGCATATTGAAACCCTGTGTAATCGTTGGAAGCACCATGCTCCGCCAGGTGCCGTCGTAGGCGGAAGGCAGCATTCTCAGGCCCAAAGAGAACCAGAGAAGCAGCATCGTTCCGACCCAGAACGTCGGCGCCGAGACGCCGATCATGGCAAAAACGCTGATCACATAGTCTGAGACCGTATTGCGGTTCACTGCCGCAAGGATACCTAAAGGAACCGAGATCAGCAGTGCGACCAGCATGGAGCACAGACTCAGGGTCACAGTAAACGGAATCGCTGAAAAGAGACGTTCCGCCACCGGCCTTCCGGTATACCAGGACATACCGAAATCCCCGTGGAGCAGATTCCACAGGTAACGCCCGAATTGGACAAGGAAGGGATCCGTGATGCCCAGTTTCTGGCGGGTCTCCGCAATCAGCTCCGGGGTCGCGTCGCCGCCAAGCAACAGCGCTACCGGGTCTCCCGGTGTCAGGTACATGATCAGGTAAACGAGAAAGATCACTGCTATCGTTACCGGAATCATGTACAGAATCCTTTTGAACGAATAACGAATCATGACTGTACCTTTATGGATGGGGATGCCCCGGAGTCCTCAGTGAGGTCTCCGGGGTCGTGATAAACATATTTCCGATCAATAGCAGATCGTGTTGTACCAATAGGTCGTCTCCACGTTGATGTTGACGCCCTGGATTCCGGTGCGGGCAAGCGCGTAGAGATTGCTGTTGAACATGCCGATCCACGGACAGTCGTCACAGAGGATCTGGTTGATCTGGTGATAGTATTCCATACGCTTGTTCTCGTCCAGAGTGGCCTTTGCCTCTTCCATCAGACGATCGACTTCCGGGTTGGAATAGTGCGAATAGTTCTTCGCACCGATGCCGGACGCCTGGAACTGACGGCCTACGAACAACTCGGGATCGTTGTAGAATGCGGTGTAGTCGAAGGCCATATCATACTCGTTATTTGCCATTACTTCCGTAAGAATCGTATTGTCGATACGGGAATATTTCATCGTGATACCGACTTTGGCAAGATGAGCCTGAACCGCCTGAGCGATGCGCTCCTCGGCGTCGGTTTTTACACAGGCGGAGATGACCTCACCGTTGTAGCCGGATTTTGCGACCAGTTCCTTTGCCTTGGCCTCGTCCAGCGTGTAGGGATCGTCAGTAGCACCGTATACAGTAGGTGCCCAGACATTCGACCATTCACGGCCGTAGCCGTTGTAACCGACCTCCAGGCAGTCCGCACGGTTTACCGCCCATGCGACGGCCTGACGCAGTTCCTTGCTGGTGAAGGGGCCTTTCTCACAGTTCAGTGCAATGTAATAGATCGTGGAAGACTCATGCTGAAGTACCTGCACGTTCGGGTCTGCAAGGCAATCGTCCATTGCAGCCGTATCAAAGTTGACGTTCACGTCCGCTTCGCCGGTCTGAACCATGACGGTACGGCTGGTGGCGTCAGGAATGATCCGGAAAATGAGCTTGTCATTTTTTGCTGCGTCGTTCGGATCGAAATAGTTCTCATTCTTCAGAAGTTCGACCTGATTTCCGATCTGACGGTCGCCCAGGATATAACGGCCGGTCGCACCCTGGCGGATCACTTCGTCCCAGTCGCACTCCCCTGCTTCGGCCTTTTCGATCCAAGTTTTCGAGAGGATTGTGCAGGCGGAATTGGACAGCGCAGTCAACATGGAACCATAAACCGTGGATGTGGTCAGGCGCAGCGTATGTTCGTCCACCTTTTCAAAGGTTTCTACCGGCCCCAGCAGGGTCTTGCCGGAAGAGGATTTCTCCTTTGCGCGCTGCAGGCTGTAAATGACGTCATCCACAGTCAGCACTGTGCCGTCGTGAAAATGCACATCGGAAGCGATGGTGAACTCCCAGGTGTAATCGTTCACCTGTTTGTAATCGGTAGCAAGCACAGGCACCGGATTGAAATAGTCATCCGTCTCATATAAACGGGAGACCATGTTCTTCAGAACGTTTTTGTTGTTGGTGTCGGTGGAAGCTGTCGGGTCGAAACCGATGACGTCCGAAGACTGTACGATGGTAATAACGCCGTCCCAGTTTTCCGCCGGATCCGCGGTTTCCTGTTTTCCGCCGCAGGAGACGAGCGACAGCGTCAGACTCGTCAGCAGCAGAACAGCGAGCATTTTTTTGATGTTTTGTTTCATGGGGTATATTCCTCCATACTGATTGAATTATGCTGATTTAATTCAGCTTTTTATCTGATAGCTTATGTCCATTTCCTGGAGTTCACGGAAAGAATCGATCTCAATGACATCCGTTTCTTGACAGGGCATCACGGAGACCTGATATCTGTTTCGGTAAACCCGGAATGGCACATAGGACATGGGAAGCATTTTTCCATCGGGACCCTCGTATGCTTCCTTTATGTCATGAGCGAGTCTGTGTCCGGCATCCGCGTCCCAGTAAGAGATTCCTATGAGACGGAATAGATTATCTCCCGCCCCGTTCACGCCGATTTCTCGGATCGTCCCGTCGGCGTCTGTCTTCAGGAACCAGTCGTCCGTCTCTTTCATGGGGATCCCCATGAAATCAGAGCTGAAGTGGTATTTCCGTATGATCTTTGGGTTTGCTACGACCAGATCGGATTCCAGCACATACGCCTGCTCAAGCAGTTCCCGTGCGTAGAAAAAGGAGGAGATGGTCCCGGTACCATCGTATTCGGGATTGTCCACCAAATGGATCATCGGGTATTTTTTCTGAAGAAGCTCAAATTGCTCTCCGAGATAACCGCGAACAATGAAGATCTCCGTAATACCGGCGGCAAGGACCGCGTCAATGAGCGTCTCGATGATCCTCTTACCGTGAACACGCACCAGCGGTTTTGGGGTGTTGATCGTAATGGGAACCATCCGCGAGCCGAAGCCGGCTGCAATAAACACGGCGCGCTTAACCCTGTAAGGTTCCAGGGCTTCGAGTCCCGCTTCCGTCACGGCACCTCCGGACAGAAAACCGTTCCGTTCCAGTGCCGCGCATGCCTCGTCCAGCATTGTCTGCTTCCATCCGAATACCCGGCAGTCAAGCGACAGGTCTCTGTTTTCCGCAATCGCGCTCAGTATCTCGAAGGAGATCCTATCCATACAATTCCCCTTTTCCGCATTTTTTGCATGTTAATAACGTACAGCCTTATCCTTGCGGCGGTCAACGTGAGCGGATTGTTTACAAGCTCGAATCAACAACTTACCGATCATTTGTTGATTAACACGCAACAATGCAACATTTTATTGACCTTCTGCGGGTGTGCTGATTAAATAGTATATATAGAATGCGCAGGAGGCGGAAACATGTCACTGGGGAAAAATATAAGGAAAAAACGCATTGCTCTCGGAATCAGTCAGCAGAAACTGGCGGACGCCATGGGCTACAGGAACCGTTCCTCCATTACCAGAATAGAAAAAGACGCATCACCTGTCACAGGAGAACAGCTTCAGCAGTTGGCGCAGATCCTCCATACGACTGTGGGATATCTTGCGAATGATGAGCCGGAGAACGATCTGCCGAAAGGGATCATCGTTCCGGATCCTTCTGTTCTGAACCCGCCTGAGCGGAGAAAGAGAAAACAGCGGTGTGTCGCCGTAATCCTTGCGGGCGGAATGAAACATATGAACGTTGCCGGAATACCTTTCCAGTTCGTGACGGTGCGTGAAAAACCGGTGATTCTATATACCATGGAAGCCTTTCAGAGACACCCGCAGATAGACGGAATCGTTGCGGTATGTCTGAACGGATGGGAAGATTATCTTTCTGCCTATGCTGAAAAAGAAGGAATCACAAAACTTTTGGGTATCGTTCACGGGGGCTCATCCGGGGTCACTTCCTTACGGAATGCCGTAGAATGGCTGACTGCTTCCGCCGATGTGTGGGACGTTCTGATCGTTCAGGACGGCACAAGTCCGTTTGTGGATCCTGAGACGGTCTCCAACGCCATTCGCTGCTGCCGGCAATATGGAAGTGCGGTCACTTTTGAGCGGATGGATCCTGTGACTCCTTTTCTTCTGAACGGAAGCGATCCGGAAAAAGGCTTGTCCCATCTCCCTGCTGAAAGGCTGATCAATGTAAAATCTCCGGAGTGCTATAACTTCGGGTTCCTACGGCAGGCTTTTTATGATGCGGACAGGATCGGCCTTCCGTGTGACGAAACGATCTGCGCTGTTTTTCTGTATCACCTTGGAAGAGAATTGCGGTTTTGCGAGGGACATCCCCGAAATTACCGGGTAGTGAGCGCTGAAGATCTTAAAGTAATGGAAGCCCTGCTGTAAACAGGGCTTTTCTGATTCCGCCATCCGTCTGTGACTGGGAAACACCAGAGACCTCCACTTCCCCGCTTTGATAATAAAGAAAAAGCTGCTGCCGTCCGAAACGGCAGCAGCAACACTGCATCATTTTCAGTTATACATCGTCATCGTCGACGCCAAGGTCGTCCGACTCGACTTCCTTGTTGCGGTTCTCGTCGATGCCCAGTTTTTCACTGACTTTCTTTTTCGCCCGGCGCAGATAAACACCCAGGGCGGCACCAACAGCGATTGCGATTCCGGCGACGGCCTGGATCACATATGTCGTGACGGAAGGATCAATATAAGCCTTAGCGTTAAGGCCAAAGAGCAGCATGCCTGTTCCGAAAAGATAAATGGCAGTGAGCACAGATAAGATCTTTTTCATGGAATTTGTTTCTCCTTTTTATCCTCCACCTTCTGGCGGATGGTTTTGATAATATAGCGTGCAGCGATCTCCGAGGAATTGCCCAGATTATAAACATATTCGTGAGCAAGAGCCTCTATGTTCCGGTGATACTCCTCCGACCGGCCGAGGAGATCTTTTGCGGTCTCCAGTGTGCGGTCAAGTTCATCCAGAGAAAGACGCTTTCCAATCTGATCACGCAGGGCAATATTCAGCGGAGGAACATCGATCTGCTGCCAGTCTGGGTTCATAACCTTCATGGGGGTGTCGATGAACAGTACCGGTCGCCGGGTCGTGAAAGCAAATTCCCAGCTGATTCCGGACCAGTCGGTGATCAGGAGGTCGGCTTCCATGATCGGATTGTTGGAGGAGAAATCCGTCTGTACTATTATACCGTCTTTCTCGTATTTCTGGCGCAGATTTTCCATGTACTGCTTCTTGTGACGCACTTCCTGCGGGTGCGGACGGACGATGATATCGAATTCCCCGGTATTCAGCTGATCAAGGATCTGTTCCAAACAGCTGTCTACGATGTTGTCTTTCTGCCAGGATGGTCCGATCAGGATCAGGGGCTTATCGTGCTTCTGGTGTTCGCCGCTGTCGTATGCTGCGCGAAGTTCGTCCAGCATCGGATATCCGACTTCCAGCAGTTTCCGTTTTGGAACGCCATAGACACGCTCTCTCTCCAGTTCCTCCGCCATCTGATGCTTGCCGACGCAGAAGATGGTGTCATAGTGATCCGTGGCGGTCTTCGTACAGGTCAGGTTCATGCTGCCGATGCCATGCTGGATATACACATATTCGATATCCTTACGGATATAGCTGCGCTTGATGTGATACGTCTCGATGTCTGTCATGGTCATCGCCACCACATCGGCATCCATTTTCATCATCAGGGTAATCAGTTTGTTCTCGCCAATATAGTACGGCCGGATTCGGGGCTCCTGTTCTGCCAGACGGAAGATCTGATCATTGGGATCGCTGGTCACATAATGAATGGTGATACTCGTATGTTCAAGGATATACTCGATGATGCCCCTGTAATACTTATAGAATCCGCTGCCTTCGGAATAAAAGACCAGATGCTTGTTGACTACTGAGAAGAAACGCTTATAGTCAGCGCGTTCCCGCTTGCGGTTCTCCGAAAAGTAACCTTCTTTCTCCCCTACGTCCTGGATCTCCGCCAGTGCAGCGCGGCTTGCTTCCAGTTCCTCGTAATCAATGTGTTTTGCCGGAGGGAATATCCGGTTGAAAAGGTACATCTGCGCAATGGCAAGCAGATTGCTGCATACCCAGTAAAAGGCAGTGCCTACAGGTACGATCCATCCGAGGTAACAGGAAAGCAGTACGGTCAGCGCCATGGTCCCGTATTTGTTGTAAGCGGACTGTTCGGATTGAAGAACATTGCTGCGGTTCTGTGCGAAGCTCAGCAGAAAAGAGGAAAAACCTGCCGCCAGCGGAGACCAGATCAGAGAGAGACCGGTCCTGCTTGGTACCTGTGAGAGATCGATACCGAAGAAGTTCATGTTGATGGAAGGGTCATTCACTCCGGCGCGTATAGCACCGGCGACGCCTACAAGCAGGATCAGCTGAACCACAGTCGGAATGATAGAAAGAAGCGGCCGGTATCCGGCCCTTTTGAAGACCTGAGCCTGTTCTTCGGCAATAACATCGTTCTGCCCGTAATACTTGACTTTCAGACGGTTGATTTCAGGCTGAACCTGGATCATTTTGATAGAGTTGAAATGGGTCCAGACGGAAATAGGCAATAATACGATTTTCGTCAGCAATGTGAATACAAAGATCGCGGTGCCGTAATTGCGCACCAGTGCATAGCACCACCGCATCATCGTTCCGAATATTCGTCCTATCAGTTCCATATCCTGTTCCTTTTCCTTATATCACGCTCCGTCAGGAGCATTATTTATTCGGCGGGACCGATCGTGATGGAGATCAGGGAGAGGGTTTCTGTCCGGCTGGTGACATCCTTCTCCATCTCCTCTTCGGATATTTCCGGAAATACCAGTTCGATCCGTATAATATTATCTGCCGCAAAGAGTTCTGCGGCTTCGGCAGTAAACACTACTCCTTCTTTTGCCATTGAACGGGTGATCTCACCGCGGAAATATTCCTTGCCGTTGACTTTGATCACCGTTTCCTTCACGTTGATCTTGTTGTGATGGAATTTCAGATTGAAAGTAAGCGTGCCGAATGGTTCTGGATCGGCCACCGGGATCTCCAACAGCGCATACGGCCCGTGGAGTTTGGTACGGAACCCCGTATTATTGCCGAAACCCTCCACGGAATACCTGTTTCCGGTCGCCTCGGTTGTAAATGACAGTTCTTCGCCCAGTGTATACGGTGCGTCCGCACCCAGCGGATCTTCCCAGGACCGGACAAGCTCCAGAGCGTCGTAGTCTCCTGCATGACCGGTAGTTTTATATTCATCGATCATGACTTTGCTGCTGCCGGAAGCGTTACGGAAGAAACGGCGTTCCCGGGTACCTGCTGTCAGCATTTCTTCCCAGTGCATTCCATATGGCAGAGTATCGCCGAAATCAACGCCAGCCTCATCATAGAAGAGTACCGAGAGATCGAAGAGAGAAAGAGGAGCGTCGCAGGAAGTGTACTCCCCTTTTGCGCCAAAATCCTTCAGAAGGAAAAAGGGCTGTTCGCTTCGATGCTTTTCTCCATGATCCGCAGTGATGATTACTCTGGTATCGTCATAATGACCAGTGGACTGCAGATCCCGAAGCATATCCTCCACGATCTTCATGGAACCTGCAAGCTGATCTCCCAATGAGGCGTCTTCTTTCTTCTTTCCGTCTGCTCCAAGCGTGTAAGGGGAATGAGCGCCGTGAAGATGATACAGACGCAGGGCATTGTCATAACTGTCCGTGAAAGTGAAGCCTTCGGAAAGATAATCCGAATAGAATGCAGCGTCGTTCACCTTGTACTGCCCTGTCGCCTCCTTCGCTTCTTCAAATTCCCCGGTATAAAACCATACGAATCGTTTCAGAAGATGCGGGAAAAACTTGGAAAACGTGAGCTTATACAGTTTGCTGCCGAGGATCGGATAAGAGCGGACTTTCTGTTCCCCGTGAGTGAAATTTGCAACGAAATCCGCTGTGCTCTCGGCAAAATACATCGCTTCGGAATAGATGCGGACATCTGTTCCCGTCTCTGCAAGTGCGCGTACGGGATTCTGTCCGTCCCAGACATCCTTCAGGTATTCTGCGTATGAAACGTCTCTGAGAAATGGGCGTCCGGTAAGAATCGATGGCATCGCTACCATCGTTGTCGCGCCGCTGGTGAGCGTGTTCCCGAAATGCACGATCCCGTTGGTCCGGTTTGGAAAAGCCGGGTCGTTCGCAAGGAATTGCTCGTAATAGACTTCATCATATGTGTCCAGAATAAAAATCAGGGTGTTCTTCCCTTCTGACAGTTCAAACATCCCTTCATCGGTAATGGTCAGCGAACCGCCTTCGGGTTCGGAGAAGTTGATCACCTCAACCGCCATGGCCGGGATCTGGATCAAAATGAAAAACAGCGCGGCAAAGGCGACGGCGGTCCGAAGGATCTGCGTTTTCTTCTTTTTCTTCAGGAAAAACCATGCTGCGACCGGGATCAGGCAGACCAGGATCCAGAGGGCGGTATTCCCCGCGGCGTAACTTCCGTATGCGTTCCAGTCAATCTCTTTTCCGTCCAGAACACCGGTCCCATAACTGATATTCAGAAAATTCCCCTGAAGATAGAAGCAAAGCGAAAGGCCGAAGACCGCGGCTAAAACCGGTGTGAAAATCTTCTTGGGAAGGATCATGAGCAACACGGATATTACCGCCAATCCGGCAAGCGAAACCGGAATAATGACTTTCAGCAGGTCATTCAAGCTGAAGAACAGCTCCTGCGCGTTGTTCAGATACAGACTCAGCGGGCCGTAGAACAACACAGTAAATACAAAAAGACAGGCTACTGCAAGCACAGGAAACAGCCTTTTTTTCCAGTTCTTCATACTGATAATTCCTTTTTTTCATCTATTCGCGTGCTGTTTATTGTATCACATTTTGAGCGGATAATTCTGTTTTTTTCAGTATAGCAAAGAATGAGAAGCGCTTTTGAGATACAGTTTGTCGGGATTTGCAGAACCAGTTCCCATATTCCAAAAACAGAATCAAAGAAAAAGCACCGCCCATCACTGAGCGGTGCTTCTCATTTGGTGACCCGGACGAGAATCGAACTCGTATTACCGCCGTGAAAGGGCGGTGTCTTAACCGTTTGACCACCGGGCCTGGTAGCGGATGTAGGATTCGAACCAACGACACCCCGGGTATGAACCGAGTGCTCTAGCCAACTGAGCTAATCCGCCATGTACATTTAGCGCAAGAAAGATTATACCGAACAAAATAACCGTTTGTCAACGATTTTTCCTTTATCTGCAGGTTCGCGTTTATTTGCGGATAAAAAATGCGGTAAATCACGGTCAGGAGGGAAGAGCAAGATCATGCTGCCAGAGCCGGAGCGTCGCCTGATAATTGATGTGTAGCGCATCCATGAAATCGAAAAAGTCGCAGGCACAGGCCTCTGGATCGAAACTGCCCAGTACGGTTGCGCCTACAGAGTCGGCATATTCGTGAAGATAGTTCTCAACGTCCAGGAGCGCAGCTTCACCGCCTCTCTGTTTTATCTCATAGAACGCAATCGGGTGAATGGGAGAAATCAGAAGAACAAGGTCGGAACCGTTGGAAATGACGCTGCCGCAGAGTGCCTCAAACATGGTGCGGAGCTGCGGGTCGATGCCTTTCCACTCCGCCGTGGGAGCAACAACAGCGTCAAACGCGCTGAATACGCGCTTTTCGACTTCATTCTGATTGGAGAGTACGTAGTTGCTGGGATAGACATAACTTCCGTCAAAACGCATCATACCGTAGAGGGAATAGTCTTTTTCCGTGCTGGTGACAAGATCACGCATGCGGACACTGTGGTTTCCATCCATGAGATAGTCAAAAGAGGACTGGAAGTAGGAGAGGGAGGTCAGTTCCGACAGATAGGAGAGGGTAGAGAAAGAAAAATGTTTTGCGGGGGTGGGGATCCCCACAGCCTCAGACATAAAGCGTGCGAGCGGCGCCTCGAGATATAGAGAGGCACGGGCATCAGTATAAGTCCCGTCAAACGTCCACAGATCGATGCCGATAATGACCCGGTCTCCGATTTTCCCATTCTCCCGGAAGACCTGATACAATCCGCAGATATCCTGCGTTGTGGCTCCGGAAACGCCCGCATTCCAGACGGTCGTGCCGCAGACTTCCGTATCGATCTGCTGGACACGGCTGGAACCAAAGATCAACGTCTCAGGACGGTCGATCACTTCGGCAGCTTTCTGCTGGAAGATCCTGTCCTTGAAATCCGCGACATGCTCGATGTTGTACCCCTCCTGCATCAGTGAGAGCATACGACCGAAGAAAAACTCATTCTGTGTCAGGTTGGCAGGGTCTGCCCAGTAGTTGACGACAACGACCAAAGCAAACACGACAAGCAACCACAGTGTGTTTTTCAGGACATGTTTCAAACAGAACTTCTCCTTTAGAAATTGTAATAAAGAAAACCGGACAGTTCGAAGTTCCCGAGAAAAGCAATCGACGCAAAGAGCAGCAGGAAGACCAGATATCTGAGAACAGGGGAGCGGAGAATCCGTTCCTTGGGCAGGATCCCGTGTTCTTTGAGAAGATCGACGATCAGAATGACGATCAGCCCAGCAAAGACCGACCATATCTTTTTCTCAGGAAGGTCCATCGTCTTGAGGATGTAGGAGGGGAATTCGAGCGGTTCTCTGAAACGGCTGATATAATCAATCGCTGCAGAAAGGGAGGGGCAGCGGAAGAAAATCCAGGCAAAATTGACGAAGCAGAGGTTCAGCAGACGTGAGATCCACCGCAGAACAGGGTTCTTCTCCGCGTTCGCCATCATTCCGGAAAGGTTCAGAAGGGGACGAATCAGATTGAACAAAGCAAGCGCCGCGCCGTGGAGCAGACCCCATACCAGAAAATTCAGTCCGAATCCGTGCCAGAGACCGCTCGCCGCGAATACGATCAGCACATTCAGCATCGTACGGAAGGTTCCTTTTCTGGAACCGCCGAGCGGGAAATACAGATGTTCCCGGAACCAGTGCGAAAGGCCGATATGCCATCTGCGCCAGAAATCCTGAATATTCGTGGCAAGATAAGGATTGCGGAAATTCTCCGGGATAGACACACCGAATAGCTTGCCCATGCCCATCACTATGGACGAATAGCCGGCGAAGTCGCAATAAAGCTGAAAAGTGTAAAATAAACTTGACAAAAGGAGCCTGGAAGGCGTAGCGGTTGCAATCTGCCCGAAGAAAGAATCCACGCTGAGGGCGAGTCCGTTCGCCACAACGGTCTTTTCGAAGAAACCCCAGAGAATCAGCAGCAATCCGTCATTGAAAGAGAAATCATCATATTCAGGCAATTCACGGTACTGATCTATGTCAGACGAAGGAAGAATCGGACCGGAAAGGAAGGTCATAAAGTTCCCGGAGAACAGGAACAGGTCGCTAAACGAAGCGGATTCTCTTTTTCCGTTTCCAACATCGAACAGATATCCTGCAACGGAAAGCGCGTAATAGCTCATGCCAACGGAAGGGAAAATCCCGTACCCCGTCAATTTCGGAAGCAGATACCATGAAAGGAAGAGAATCACCAGAATGAGGAAGCCTGCGAGTCTTCCTGTACGCTTTCTTTCCCGGGAAGAAGCGGTCGCTTTTCCAAGAAGATAACCCGCCAGAATGACTGAAACACACCACAGCGCATTTTTCAGACCGCAAAATACGAGAAAACAAAAATCGGCGACAATCAGTACCGATCGCCGCCATTTCTGTTGTTTCCTTGCCCAATACAGCAACAGCGCTATAAGAAGAAACAGATCAAATTGTAGTGAACCAAGTTCCATCCAATAAAGAACACCAAATAATACAATCTGTATATAACTGCAATCAGAATATTACCCGATGTATTCTTGCCCGCCCATATATGGCCGCAGAGGCTCAGGAATGCGGATCCGGCCATCTTCCTGAAGGTTGTTCTCAAGGAATGCGATGAGCATTCTCGGAGGAGCGACACAGGTATTGTTCAGCGTGTGAGCGAAGTAATTACCCTTCTCTTTGTCGCGGATGCGGATGCCGAGGCGTCTTGCCTGCGCATCGCCGAGATTGGAACAGCTTCCGACCTCAAAGTACTTCTTCTGACGCGGACTCCATGCTTCAACGTCGCAGCTCTTGACTTTCAGATCGGCCAGATCACCGGAGCAGCACTCAAGGGTGCGGACCGGAATGTCCAGACTGCGGAAGAAATCGACCGTGTTCTGCCAGAGGATGTCATACCATTTCATGCTGTCTTCGGGTTCACAGACAACGACCATTTCCTGCTTCTCAAACTGGTGGATCCGATATACGCCGCGCTCCTCGATACCGTGTGCGCCGACTTCCTTACGGAAACAGGGGCTGTAGCTTGTCAGTGTCTGGGGAAGCTGATCCTTATCCAAAATTGTGTTGATGAATTTGCCGATCATGGAGTGCTCGCTTGTGCCGATCAGATAGAGGTCTTCACCCTCGATCTTGTACATCATGTTTTCCATCTCGGTGAAGCTCATGACGCCGCTCACGACATTGCCACGGATCATGAACGGGGGAATATAGTAAGTGAAACCGCGGTTGATCATGAAGTCGCGGGCATAGCTGAGAATCGAGGAATGCAGGCGGGCGATGTCTCCGCGCAGATAGTAGAAACCGTTTCCACTGGTATTGCGGGCGGAATCCAGATCGATG
>OCTX011870492.1_pt1 | contig 22989 bp, 21 predicted proteins | sample 1539691 | NCBI WGS metagenome assembly OCTX01 (sample SAMN02144231, study PRJEB22623) | gut metagenome | biome: sheep rumen | host: Ovis aries | place: New Zealand
CCCGCCGTTGCACCAAGAATAGCAGTAACTAAATTTGCACCTTCGAAGACTTCATATTCATGGCGTGATGAAGAACTGGCATGTAAATTGCCAAAACTATAAACGACAGAATCAAATATCTTATTAAAAAAGGTATTGATTGTGGTGTAAAAAATATAGTAATTTGAATACATTCCTACCATTTCAAGACCAAGGAATGTAGAAATCACGATATTATCTGTTGCCTTTATAACGATCTGATTTAGTTTAAAAAGGAAAAGAGCTCCACAATCTTTAAAAATACCTACTGCCTCATCTTTTGAGATTCCCGTCTGCGGCTTCTCTCGAATATATGGATAGCTTTTATCTGCAACATATGCAACTAATAAATTATTGCAGATCGTCTGTACAACAAGAATCAATATATAAATAGTGAAGTTTCTGAAAAGATATAATGTCGCTATCTGAACTATACTTGCAATAATGGTAGTGAAATAATGGATTATTGTTATGATATAGCCCTTCTGATTTGCTCTTATTATTGCACTCTTGTATGCAAAAAAGAAGTAGGACGAAGCTGACTGAAAGAGATATATCAGAAATATTATTTTTGCATTTATGTTTAGAGTCTCAAGTCTATCATAGTCATTTATCAGATTAGGCAAAAAAGGTATCAGGCAAACTCCAATTGCAAGTACAATTATTCCGATAAACTTATAAACAGTCTTGTAGAAGTCCATGAGAACTTGAATTCTATCATGATCTTCCTCTGCTATAGGTGCATATAATTTAAATAGTATTGCGCTTCCTATTCCAAGTTCAGCCAATGAAAGCATAGATAAAATATTTGAAAATAGCCCATTAATACCCAGATATGATTTGCCGAGGGTTGCTATAAATGCAGTTCTAACGACAAACTGTAATAATATAGATAGAAATTGTCCTCCTAAGGAACTGATAAAATTTAAAACCGTGTTCGTCGTTCTTGAACGATTATGATTAGTCATGCAAAAGTCCTTTCCTGTTTTGTCCTGATGCGCTATTCCTTACTAACAGAATTCCAAAGCCCATTTATCAATGATTCTCTATATTCCTCAAATTGAATACCACTTATGATTCTAAGCAATTGCTTTTCTGAGTATTTTCTTAATAAACGTTCCTTATATTTATCTTTCGACAGGATCTTTTTTGCTATCCGATCTGAAAAATTTTTTCCGCGAAATGCCTCAAGAAACATAAACATCTTATTTGTGGAAAACTCTGTATATTCTTTAGCAAACGTTTCTCCCTCAGAGTATTCCTTACTTCTCTCATCAAATTGAGAAAAATTTTGTCCTGCATCGTATTCTACACGATTATCCTGATGATGGATTAAATGACGAATAATCTTTATTTCGTCACTAACCTGTATCTCCAATAACAGTCCAAATTCACGATAAGGATTAATTCTCCTGGCAAACAAAAAATCCCCTTGCCCATAAAGCAGGTATGAATTGTTATACTGCTCTTGCAAACCAATACAATGTGTATGTTGAGCTGTGATCAAATCTGCTCCGCAATCAGCCATTCGATGAAAACGAGTTCTTAGCCAATCGGATCCATACCAATAAAACTCTGTACCTCCATGATAGATTACTATCAAATAATCGCAGTTTTTCTTTAGTTGCTTTATTTCATCACATACAATATACTCATCGTAAATATTTGCACCCGGCCGTTCGTGATCGGGGATATTAAACATGGTCTCAGATACAGAATAAATGGTTACTATTTTACCGTTTGCATTAACCGAACGCGAATTTGACATTTGATTTTTTATGCCCGCACCAAAAAAGTCAACGTTGTTATTAATAAGGACTTCAATCGTATCCTGATAACCCCTTACTCCGTAGTCAAAAACATGATTGTTTGCTAGCGTCACACTCGATAGTTTTAGTTGCTTGTAGCCATTCCATGCAGCTTTGGGTGCTTTAATGACTGGATCAACCTTTTTTATTGGATACTCAGAGTCGCTAAGAACACCCTCCAAATTACAAATAGAATAGTTTGCATTTTGAAACAAGTTTAGTATTCTATCATCGAACAATTGGTTGGAATAACCCGACACAAATAGTTCAACGTTATTTTCAGATGGGAAAAGGTCTCCACCTATTATTATGATAAAAGTCTCATTTGTGTTTTCCATATCATATCCACCGCTTCATTTCGAGTCTAAATTCCAAACCGCTTCTTCTTATCTGGCGTAAACTTTATTCTAATTAATACTCTTTTTAATGAATATCGAAAACCGATATAGGTATTAGAAAAAGGGTTGTCTTTTAGCCACTTCATCATAATCACACTATAATGGTCCCCACTTGGGTTTGCCTTATAACTTACCTTCTTAAACCCTAAATGTTTATAAACTTCTATTGCATGCGTATTATTTTCCGCCGTGTCTAATTCAATAGCATCATAGCCATCTTTAGATGCGGTTTCAAAGGCCAGTTCAGATAACGCAGTATTGATATGTTTGCCTTGAAAATCCGGATGTACACCAGCAAGCATATAGTCAGCTATCTTTCCTTTTGCAAACCAACTATTACGATATAAATAGCGTAATGAAAGAGTCCCCACTAACTTATTATCTATCAAGGCGACAAAGCAGTGCCCATCAGTGCCAATTCTATTTTTTAGCTGATCGCCTGACATTTCAGAAGTAGAAAGAACGAAGCCATCATCTCTATTTTTTTGATTTGCATTCCAAAGCAATTCATGTATCTCATCAAAAGTGATGTTTTCAGGTTTCTCACAACACAACAGATCACTTTGTCCTTCCATAATAAGCTCACTTTCTTTTTATTATTTTATTGATCGTTCGTTTAATTTTGAATATGCGCATTGATCGCCAGAATACTTTGCCCGGAGCACGATCATCGTCGCATCCAATAAATGTATAGTCTGCATCTTGAATAGTCTTGCAAAATGTCTTCCAATCCATCAAATGATCTCGATACTCTTGATAGCAAACCTTTTCGCTGGCAAACTGTTTGCCTTCAAACGATTGATTGTTCACTATATATTCCGGGTCTTCTCCCTTCAATTGCTGAATTAGCATATTAGGAAGATTGATACCTACAGCAGTCACTGCATAACCAGCTGCACCGAACCGCATATTTAATTCATTAAAGTACAAAGCCCCTTTGCTTTCATACATTTCTATATCGATTAGTCCAATAAAGCCGAATTCTTTCACCATTTCTTGCAATTTCTTTACTGTGTCTTCAAAACATAAGCTATTAATGAGAGTTCCCGTTCCTGTAACGCCAAGATGTATTAACCCTTTCTCTATAAAGATAGGAATGAAAACATCTTTTCCATTGGTAACTCCAGAAATTACGTATTCTTTTTCAATTTGGATGAATTGCTCAATCAGCAAATCTGTTTTCTTATTCTTTTTTATTAGATCTTTAGCAATAGCATCGAAATGAATTAACAGTTCTTCTTTTGAGGCGCATTTTTTCATATAGAACTTGCTGCCTTCAAAGCTAATCCGAGGTTTAACAAAGCAGGGGAAAACAACTCCTTCCGGAAGCTCAAATTTCTTGCCGTCAAATCTAGCATTCCATCCTTCTGCCACACGGAGTCCGGCTTTTCGTGCGAGTTCCTTTTGGAGTTCTTTATTCATATAGTATACGACTGCACCGGGCTCATGATTGATATTCGGAAAAAGGTAGTTATTCTCCAATTCCCTCTGCCGTCTATCAATTACTGAAGCCGTGTAATCATCGGTTGGGATGATTATGTTTTTACCTGTTTCGCTTTTACACTTATCATTCAGAATAGCAACAAGTTCATCCTCATTTGGCTCAGGTGCGCAATAATAATCGCATACATATTTGCTGCTTTGATCTATTTTCTCTTTTTTATACCCACTTCCGTGCTCCGTTTTGATAACAATTACTTTATATCCTGCCATTCCTGCAGCTCGAATCATGCCCAGACGCGAGGTATAATTTCTTCCAAGGACAATAACCTTTTGTTTCATATATGACTCCTATATCCCATTTTTCCGGCACACACAGACTGATAATGCTCATCAATTAGCCGGCACACATCTTCTGCTGCATGTCCTGTTTCGCAAGTGCCAAAGTAATCCAACACTTTTTCACAATTCTTTGCGAAATCTTCATCACTCATTGTGTTGATATAAGCTTTTAGTTCCTCCTGTGTCCTTGCAATTAGATACCCTGTTTCCCGGATGTCAACATAAAAAGTTCTATCCTCTTCCAAATACCGCTCCAGATCAAATTGTGCCAATACAAGCGGTTTCTTCGTTAAGATATAATCACCAGCGCAGGATGAATAATCCGTGATCAAAAAATCAGCAGTCATAAGAAGATCTGACATGTCTGGATAAGAAGAAACGTCAATTATGCGACAATTAGAATCGACCTTTATGCCTAAAGACTTCGGATGAGCTCTAACTAAGCAGACCCACTCTCCACCCCTTTTGTTTAAATTTTGTATAGTTTCATCAATATCTATAGTAGCCTCCACAACTTTGCTGTTTCTTCTTAATGTTGGTGCATATAGAAGAACTTTTTCATCTGTTATCCCCAATCTGTTTTTTATTAAATCAACATTTTTAGGATAAATCAAGCAATCATTCCTTGGGCAACCTTTTTTGATCACCTTTCCATCATATTTAAATGCGGTTCTTATTCTTCTTTCTGCATAATCTGAGCCAATAACAAAGTAATCTGTTAATGTATCATCGGAAATCTCGTATGGCTTTGCACTTATTCCTCTTGCATTGAGAGAATCGTAAAGAATTTTTTTGATCCCACGATCCCCGTGCCATGTTTGAATAAAAATCTGCCCTTTTCTCTTAAACAAATCTCCTGTCATTGCTTCGTTTCTAATAAAAGCAAAACAAGTTGCAATCTCTTTTCTGTACCTCCATGTTCCGTACCTGCATACCTGAACATAACTTGGTAGATTACAACTCTCTTGATCAGTTTCTTCAGAAAACACCCAAACAATTTTATAATCGGGATATAGTGCATGCATTGCTTCTGAAATTGCCCTTGGGTTATCGGAATACTGTCGCCCTCTATAGCTTTCAAATACAATCTTTTTTTCAATGCTTCCAGAAAAGGAAGCAAACGCATTTAGCAATCTTTTGATTTTTACTTTTATATGTTCTACAGCTTCAGTCTTTCTCATCGTTTTTGAGTCCCTCCCCGACAACACTAACCCTCATCGAATAATATAATCTCTTTACGCGTAAGTCCTTGCTAATCACATCTACAGCGGTATAATCTATTATGCTTCCCACATGTCTTCTTCCCTGCAGTAATTAATCAATAAGAAAGAAGCATTCCATTCAGAAGAGTTCCAGTGTGCATCAGCATGTATCTCAAAGGAATCAGAAAAAAGCCACAGCTCGTCCTGTTGTTCCCACACTGACATTTATATTGGAATAGTTCATTTCTGAGCATTCAATCCGTATTCACTATCTTGCGCTATATTTATTGGCCAAAGCCTGTGAAAGCAATTCCCTGTGAGCCTCACAATCTAAATAGTTTGAAATTCTAACCAGATTTGCATTCAGGTAAGTTCTCTTAAGATACTGTTTGAAAAAACGACCACCTGATAATTTATTGATGACACGGAAACACACCGATCGTTTCCCAGCAAGCGCACGAAGATAATACTCCAAAAATGAATCCGCAAACTCTTTATAGTTCTGCTCAATAAACCCAGGCTCTTTTATTTCTTCAGATCGGAACAGAAATTCGCTCATGATTTGCTTAGCTTTCTGACCATCTGCAAGTCGCACTCCGTTGCCCACTTTGACTATAGGAATATAGGAAATTGTGAAATCTTCTTCAATTTTTACTAAAAGGCTCGTCTGCCAGCAAATATCTTCGCTTAAGTCAAACAAGAAATTACCTTGACCATAAACAATCGTGCCGTTCTGATACTTCTCTTCACAGCCAATGCAATGACTATGCTGGCAAATCACCAGATTCGCTCCTTTATCTATGATCCTCTGACATGTTCTCTGAAGCAACAAACTTGGATACCGAAAATGCTCCTTGCCTCCATGATAAAGAACAATCACATAGTCACAATTTCTCTTCAATTCCATGATATGATCAAGCGACCACAATGGATCGAACGGATTTGCGCCTGCTCTATCTCCTTCTGCAATAGAAAACTCATGCTCTGCGCAGGCATAGACACCAATTTTTTTCCCAGAAAAAATGAAGGTCAACGGTTTTGCTGCATCTTCACGATTAACTCCTGCACCGATCCAGCTTATCCCAGCCGCATTTAATGTTTCAAATGTAGTGTTTAGTCCTTGTTCCCCTTGGTCCAGAATATGATTGTTTGCTAATGTGAGCAAATCAATTTGCAGCGCCTTTAATCCGTTCACAGACAATACCGGCGCAATCAAATTTGGCCCCAGCTTAATTATTGGTTCCTTCCGATCCGTCAATGGAACCTCCAAGTTGAAGATCCGATATGATGCATTCTCTAGCTCTTTGGCAAGTTCTGAGCCAACTAACTCCAGAACATTAGTTCCTTCAAATAAACTATAATTCGAAATGGTTGGAACAATATCTGCCCCAATAAGAATAGATGCCAATTTCTTTTCCTCCAGAAACAATTCATTAGTCAATATACGTATCCCTTATATCTTACGTCATTTTGGGAAGAATTATCCAGTTGCCCAGCATTACATCGTCTGCAGGGTTGTCGAAAGGATCAAATCCAGAGCCATCATAAAAGGTTATTTCCCCAAAATACAATCTACCCCGAATAATATACCAATCGATACGAACATGACTAATATCCTTAGCTAACTTCGCGGAAAGTTTGAGCATCTCATCCAAAGCTGCAGGCTTTGGTACGGAGGTCTCTGTCACTTGATAATCAGATAGTCCTGCCTGCGAAATGCCTGTTTTAACCCAGTTGGTATCATAAAAGTCCTGAGTTTGATGATCGGTGAAACGGCCTTGATGTAACTCTATTAGTTTTGGCACCCCATTAAAGCATAAAACCTTGTAATCCCGCAATTCCTTCCCGAACTCATCCTCTAAATAAGCTTCTGCTATGACCCTTGGCTTAACATTTTTATATGGCCATTCTCTAAACCGCAGATAGTAATCACGTTTCAGTGCTTTGCGAAGCCTATCAACAGCTTCTGCTCTATTAAGCGTTTTCTTATCCCTGCAGATAACATGACTATGACTATCGTGTGTGCATTTTAACACAAACTGATCCGGCAGCATATTAAAGTCAATCTCTTCTGCACTATTCCATACGCCCAATGTTGGAATAATATACTGTTCTCCAATGATTTCTGCCACGTATTTTTTTACTGCAAACTTGTCCACCATCGTGGTATAAATCGGTTTTCTATCATAAAGCTTTAACCATTGAAGCTTTTCATTAAAGGTAATAGGATTGAGCAAATCCAAATCCTTTCCCAGTTTTATTTTAAACATTTGTTTTAAATATTCATCGTCTGCCATATCGTTGTATTTTCCGTGTGCGGCATTATAAATGAATCTAAAATCACTGTCAGTAATATATCGGAATGCTCCTCTTATCACTCTGCTCAACATTTTACGATCACCATCCTCCCATTCCGGAATAACCCGTATTATAATTGCTTTGGGGCCATAATAGAATCTTTATTATCAACCTACGCTCAGAATCCTAATCAGTCCACTCCGGGATCTCTCATTTTTTATTCGCTGACTTTCTAACCATAGGACCATTAAGTAAATATATGTGTCCTTGTCCACAAATGACACAGCACCATATTCCATCAACAAACGCAGCAGTAGCATGATGAGAAAAATGACATATTCCGGATCATCAAAGTCTCGATACTTCACCGCTCGAAACAGCATGACAAAATAAATCCAATAATATGCAATGAACCCAACAATTCCTCCATCTGCAAGCATTTCAATAAAATTATCATGCAAATAGTACGCCGTTCCGAATTCCTTTAATACATAATACCTCGCACAATCTATTCCAACTCCCAACATCGGGTGAGTCATAAACAATTCTTTGCCGATCTCTTTCAGTCGAACCCGAATTAATGTGGATTTATCTGCCTGGTTATTATCAAACAACCCTCTTATCAAGCTCTGCATCCGCAAAAGCACCCCTCTTGCGTTTTTAAGCTTAGAAACAGCATATAATGCAACAACGATTATGAGAAAAAATAATAAAAGCTTAATCGCATTGCTGATTGCCCGCTTGTTTTTAAGATTGTTACACACATATGATCCAAAGCATCCAAGAAACAGAATTAAAACCGCTTTTCTGCTTTGTGAAGCAAAAAGGATGATAACAGATAATGCAATAAAGGGCACCCACCAAATCTTTGCTCGTTTGATTACCAGGTAATTAAATGCTATGACAAGCGAATATGCAGCTGCCATCCCTAAAGAATTCGCATTAATCAAATCACTTGATACTCTCTCAGCATTTCTGAGCGAAACCACAGCATATGACCAGCCATATCTCATTACATAAAAAGATACAACAAGAAAACCGCCATACATGATTAATTCAAATAATGCATCAAAGGAATCATCGTCTTTGTAGCAGGCATGAAACACAGCCATCACAATAAACAGCTCAAAAATCTCTATTCCCCTATTGATAGCAACACTTTGACGTTCAGCCCAAATGCTGCTTACGAAACAAAAGACACTTAATAGCAACATATAACAATTAAAACTATTAGGTCTCATGTCAATTCTGACAGATTTGTGAGCCAACATCAAGATAAAAACAACCCCAACTGGAAGCATCAGTATAATGCCACCAATCCTACTTCCTTCCTTGCCCACTAATGCAAAAATAATGTTGAGTAAGACAAAAAAAAGGAGGGTGAAAAAATAGATCAGTTTTTTGATTAGCGATGCAGAGTGTTTCATCAAAGATATGTCCCTGCTTCCGTCTCAAAAGTAGACTTCTGAGGATAAATACTCTCAAAAGCATCGATGAACTGCCTCTTTACTGATTCAAAGTCATTACCGTGATAATCGTCGTTAATGCAAATCATCTTGTAGCTTCTATGCTTAATCAAATCACAAATCTTTCGATTATTGTCTTCGTTCTCACTTATGCTCGTTGATACCCCAATTCTAGGAGATCTTGGTTCAAATGATCCCTGGGCCAATTGCCAATAAGAAAACAATCTACTGCTCACATCCAGTGGATCCCTGAACTTATGTTCACACGCAGTATTCAGTACTTGTTCCTCTTTTGACCACAAATCCTCAAATGTTGATTTTAAGTATGAATATGGAAGATGTGGGCTTTTGAATCCCGTAAACTTCACCCAGGGAGTTAGAAGCAAAGTCCGAATCAAATCCTTGCCATTTTTGAGCGAATACCATTTCCTCCAATTCTCTCTAATTACTTTTCTTTTATTAAAATTTCTATTAATTACAACTGTATTAAAAATCAACGTAGTATACAACGACTGAATGTTGATCGCCTTACCATCATTGGTAACTTCATTTATACTTGTAGCATCTACAACAGCAGTATCACACGGGAGCCCTTTTTTGAAAAAATCATTAGGGGCCACTGGATTGAGCAAAAACATGTCATCATTAAAGTATACAAATTTTTCTTCCAAACCCTCAATCCTGTGTAAGTTCAATTCAATTGGTCGACATGAAAATGTCGGTAAATACTGCGAAGGAATAAAATCCTCATGCTTGACTATCGTAATCTTTGGATGATTTACGTTTAGCCATGCGGGGACGTGCCCCCATGTCACAAAATACAAGTGATTGAACCATGGTGCATTTTTTTCTATAGCACGGAACCAATACCGCAACAGTTCCCAATCCCTGTACCTGTTTTTGCGGGTATCTCCCTTTTGCTGATATTTTGCTTTTTCAGCTTGCCAATTAGAATCGTTTCCATCTACCCAAGTAATAACAAAATCAATTGCACTGTTTTGCTGCATAACTCACCTCTTTGAGTATGGTTATTGTCCTTTCAACCCCATGAATTATATCGTACTTTGCCTGCCACCCCAATCCCTGAAGCTTTTTCCCATCCAACCTGGCCTTAGTCGCTTTGCTGTAACCTGATGCCTCTAATTTGTCTGGGAGTTCAAACACCACTCGCTTTCCTGCACACTGCGCAATTGCTTCCGCAAGATCCTTTAGCATAATGTCAGAATTCACATCAGAAATATTATATGCCTGCCCAGTTTCACCGCACAGCAACACTGTCAAAAGCCCGCTTACAGAATCGGCAACATATTGATAGGAGTAAAATTGTGTCCCTTTTGATTTTAAAACAATATCCTCACCCACGACCCCTTTTTTAATGAATTGGCTAATTGCTTTTGTATCAGAAGCCAGCATTGTTGGACCATAAGTTCGAGTCAATCTCGGGATAACTATATCCATCCCATATTGAGCGATATAAGCTTGACACAATGCTTCTCCGCATCGTTTACTCTCTGGATAGCCAGCACGCATCGTGTTTGAATCTATGTATCCGCAATACCTCTCATCAAACAATTCGACATCTCCTCGGTTTTCTCCATAAATCTCGTTTGAAGAAGCAAAAGCAAAGCGTTTTGCTTTGTGTGCCCTTGCAAATTCAAGCATATGAATTAATCCAAGGATGTTGGTTGTAATAGTGCCGACCGGATCAGTAGCGTATTGAAGGGGATGTGTATTAGATGCCAAATGTAAAACATAATCAATTTGTCCCAAATCATCTTGCAGAAACGGTTCATTGATATCGGAACGAAGAAATACCAACCTATCATCGTTTCGATGTTTTGAAAACCGTTCTGCCGCTTTTTTCGGATCTCTGCTCAAAGCATAGATTACGATGTCCATTTGAGAACTATTATTCTTCTGCATCAGCACATCGACTAAAAAGCTTCCTATCAGGCCAGTTGCACCAGATAACAGCACCTTCTTGCCTTTCAGTTTTTCCCAAGGTAATAGAAGTGCTGCAGTACATTCCAAATCATCCATGTATAACTTGTTGTCATATAGGCTCATTTTTACCCCTTCTTTTATTTCAACCAGTTTTCCTTGTCCCTTTTTATATATGCTTTAAACAGTTCAAGATCATCTTTTGTAGTTAACTTAATATTTTTATCTGAACCCGCAGCGAAATATAACCTTTCGCCCAATTCTACCATCATTGTATTCGTGTAAGAGGAACCATAAATGCCAATCTTTTTTTCAAAGGCTTCATGATATTTTGAATCCAAAAGATCAAACTTATACGCCTGAGGAGTAGAAACGCGACGCAACGTTTCTCTAGGAATATACTGTACCGTGCTAATCTCGTCATCAACCAAAAAAATTTGCTCATTATATGGTAACGATGTAACTGCGTTACCATACTGAGAACACTTTATAATGACATCTGATAAAACAGATTCATCAACGAGAGGCCTTATCCCGTCATGAATGATAATTATATCATCCGAATTAACTTTACCCTCAAGATTAAACACGCCGTTTCGAATAGACTCCTGGCCACTCTTCCCCCCTGAAACAATCCATTTCAGTTTTGTAATGCCAAACTGCTTTGCATATGCCCATAATACGTCGTGCCAACCATCGATGCAGACTACCTCGATAGCATCGATTTGTGGATGGTTTTGGAACCCTTCTAGAGTATAAATGAGAATGGGCTTATCAAACACATTGATAAATTGCTTAGGAATATCCTGCCCCATTCTGCTTCCGGAGCCACCAGCAATAATGATTGCAATATTCATACTATTTATCTCCTATTCAAATTGAATTAAGTAGATTAATTACTTTCTCGCACGCTCTTCCACATTCGTAACTGCCACACTCAATATGGTGCTCTTTAACCTTCTGCCTATATTGTTCCGAACTAAACTCCTTAATTATTTTTTCAATTTCATCGTTATCATGTGCCAATGGGTAAGGCCAGCGTGAAACCGGGATATAGAACCCCCTGGTTCGTTCATATTCTTCAATATCTTTGGCATACAAAAAGCACGGCTTTTCCGTCAATGAATAATCCCACATTAACGAAGAATAATCTGTTATAATCACATCAGCAGCGAACAACAATTCCTGCATATCCGGATAATCTGTCAAATTGAGAACACCTATATTCTCTAACTGCACATTCCTAAGTTTCGGATGAAGTCTGATGGCGAATACCCATTCTCCACCAAACCTATCAGTCAAAGCATCCCTCACACGTTGAATATCTATATCCAGCCCATTTTCTTTAATTAGGTCAGAATAATCCTCAAATGCTCCTCTGAATGTCGGCGCATACAATACCATCTTTTTTCCTTCATCAATCCTCAGCGAGCTAAATACTTTTTCCTTTATCTTTAAATCGTTGTTCCAAAAAATATCATTTCTAGGAAGTCCGCTGTTTATAACCTTATCCTTCTGTATATACATTGCAGGCATTTCAAATCGTGTAAAATATTGGCATGATGACAGGAAATAGTCAATTTTCCCTGCATTTAAAGTGGCTTCCCGTTTTGACCAATAATCTCCATTGACATTTTCACCAATTTTCTTATATGGTCCCCCGCCATGCCATGTGTTAATGATTATCTGCCCCTTCCTCTTAGGAAGATATGAAACACCTCCGGCATTTGTCACAATCGCACCACTGGTTAAAAGATAATAAAAATACCGAATGCTCATTGGCTTAACGTTAATTGCATGTTCAATTTGATCCTTTCTAGAGGGGAACACCACGCAGTAGGGCAAGTTGTTCTCGATAATATATTTGTGCAGATATTTTAAGCTATCTCCATATGAAAACGACAATTCATTCAACAACACAATCCGATCCTTCACAATTGGAAAGACCCAAAACACATGAAGAACAAAAGACAAAAACATTTTTTCAGCGTATCTGATAAAGCCTTTCATAGTAGTATCACCCATTCTCAAAAATAAAAAGATTATTAGCTCGTAACTCCTTTTTTCCTTATTCAAATCCTTCCAATACAGGAAGAACCTCTCACTCAATTGGATCAAAAAAAGCGAATTCACAGGCAACCCCTTTTATAGAAAAACAACGCAAATTGGCACGAATCTTTTTTGGTCCAATAATATTACATATAGCGACCACATGGGTAATTCTTCACAAGAGTCCCTTACTTCTCTACCTAATACGGAATGCCTTGCAAACCTTAATGGTCACGCAAAAAGATAAAAACAAAAATAATACTTTACAAAAGATTCTTCTCAAGCTGTTTAGTTAGTTTTCCTGCAACATACCTATGCGACAACACGGCTAAAAACCCTATTAAGACCATTGTTATCACAAACACTGCTATCCCTTCTCCAATCGAAGTAAACTCTCTACGAATATTGTTAATTATGAAGTTGATAATCACCATATGATACAAATAAAAACTATAAGAATAGTCCTGGCTCAATCTCTTTTTATATGAAAACCCTATACCAATAAGTGTAAAAAGCATTAACACTGTTGTGATAAGATTATAGCGTATTCCTCCGAACAATTTTAAAATCTGACTCGGAATAACATATTGCCACGCCAGGTAGAAAATGAATAACCCCCATCTACATTGAACTAACCGCGGTATAATCCTATCACGGTTATAATACACGCACATGCCAATAAGGAAAATCCAGATAAACGGTATAAGGTTGCACTGAAGAAGTTTATATATGATTTCTGGGTAAAGCCCTTTTCCCTTTTCAAGTGCGAGATCAATTATCATAGCAGTGGCAATAACTATGACCCACACCTTGGCTTTCCTTCCCTTTAACCATTTAGCGATCAAAATCGCAGCGAAATAAAACTGAAGATCAACCGTAATGGTCCATAATGCGCCGTTAGGCACCCCGACGCCATACTCTCTAAGCCAATTGCCTGTGTAGAACTGAAAAGCCGTCATTTGTGTTCCAAGATAGATTAATATGTCCTTCACGCCATATCTACCCTGAAGAGAAACCAGGATAATCGCAAGATTAAGGAAAACACACACCCATAATTCAGGAAAAATTCTGATCGCGCGACGAACAAGAAATTCTCGCGTTGTATACCGCTCAAGCGACCTTGCAATAAACAGACCACTTAAAAAGAAGAATACCGGGACTCCCCTCACAAAATAAGCGATACCATGCAGGATCTCATTATCAATTGAAAAATGAGACAAAAAATGCCCCAAAAACACAGTGAAGGTGCAAATGAGCCTGACAATATCAAAACAATTTTCATTAATGCTTATTGTTTTCGTGTTACTTGAAACTCTCATTTTCTCCATACCATTCTGTTCACAATGCCAACATAGCTCTGAATGATCTTTATGACCTTGGCACTTACATTACTGTCCACATATGCTGGAACGTCAACCGGATTATCTCCATTGGTATGCATAGAAACAGCCAAGTCCACTGCCTGCAGCACCTGTTCAGAAGTGATACCTCCAATTATGAACACTCCTTTATCCATGGCTTCAGGACGCTCTGTGCTGGTTCTAATTGAAACTGCCGGGAACTTGAAATATGCTCCTTCTTCTGGTATCGTTCCGCTATCACTCACCACGCAAAATGCATTCTGCTGAAGCATATTATAATCAAAAAACCCCAGTGGCTTATGTTGAATAACTCGAGAATCGAACTTGAATCCTCTCGCCTCAATGAACTTTTTGCTTCTCGGATGGCAGGAATATAAGATCGGCATGTTATAGTTCTCCGCCATGACATTTACAGCTGTCATAAGAGACATAAAATTGGATTCAATATCAATGTTTTCCTCACGATGAGCCGAAAGGAGGATGTATTTTTTCGATTCCAATCCTAGCTCTTCCAAAACTCTACTCTTTTTGATTTTTTCCCTGCTTTTGTCAAGCACTTCAGCCATGGGGGATCCAACAACATATGTGTGTTCAGGCTTCACACCTGCATCAAGGATATATCGGCGAGCATGTTCAGAGTAACAAAGATTAATATCGCTTGTAACATCGACTATCCTACGGATGACCTCCTCAGGCAAGTTTTCGTCCTTGCAACGATTACCAGCTTCCATATGGAATACTGGGATTTTCAATCTCTTAGCGCTTATCACGCACAAACAAGAGTTGGTATCGCCAAGAACTATTAGCGCGTCCGGCCTAACCTGCTCCATAAGTTTATAAGATTTGGAAATAACATTGCCCATGGTCTGGCCAAGATCCTCGCCCACAACTCCCAGATAATAGTCTGGCTCCCGAAGGCCAAGATCGTCGAAGAACACCTTATTTAATTCGTAGTCATAATTCTGCCCTGTATGAACAAGGATCTGATCAAAATAAATGTCTGCTTTCTTTATGATTTCAGACATTTTGATGATTTCAGGACGTGTGCCAACTATGGTCATCAAACGCAACTTTTTAATTTCCATGTGCCGCTCCTACTTGTATTATTGTGAATCACTCCTGGAGTTTAGATCACTTATGAAATCTCATAAACATCAACTATGCAAAACAAAATAAGAATACTATCGAGAAAAGTTTGCGTTTTGCGAGTTCGAACAAAACCTGAATATTATAGTTTCAATGGTTATAAAGACTTTTAATGCATGCGAAGCATACAAAACATTATATCCGAAGCAAAATAAACTTCAGCTGAATAAGACCACGATGCATGCACCCGGCAGTTTGCCCAACAAATTACTGTTTTTAAATCATAATAATCTGATTATTGTTCCCTATCAAATAGGAGATTGCAATCAGGATGATTTATTCCCCATGTCAATGCTTTCATTTAGCACGCTTGCCAGATCAAAGTGATTCAATAAGCATTTATACTGTATAATGAGGATATAACTGTTTATGATCTCTGATCCATCCTGCAAGTTCCACCACCATGGTTTCATAGTCAGGGATCTTGTAGCCAAAGCTCCATCGTGTCCTCTTGAGGCTCTTATCCGCCGCCATTTTATCTACTGGAATAATGGTGACCTTTTCTCTTCTAATGTACTTGTTGAACAGTCCAAGCAAATCACATTTGGAAATACTCATATCCGGAACTGCATTTATCAGCCCGCTTGCTCTCTCCCTTGCAGCAGCCTCCATGGTCTTTGCAAGCTGAAGAGTCGTCTGTCCGGTCCACATTGCGCCTGTGTACCCAGTCACCTCGCCTTGCTGCTGCATGAACCAGTTGAGAAGGCCAATACCATTCCGATTGATATCTGGACCAACTATTGAGTTTCTTAATGTTAAATTCTTCGCGTCTTCCAATTCACCAAGCGCTTTTGACCTATCATAAAAAGTAGTCCCATCCCTCACATCACCCTCTTCATACTGCCCGCGCTTTCCACTAAAAACACAATCAGTACTCATATGAATAATCTGAGTATGGGTCCCTTCCGTTAGTTGAGCTAATTGGTGCGGGAAAAAAGAATTAAGATATACCGCCGCTGCCTTATGATCATCACAATTCTGATTCAAAAGACCAATGCAATTGATGATAGTATCAAACTTATTAACTCCTATCAGTTCCTTCATGAAAGCCGCATCTTGAGCATCCCCCGCAACAGAATCAACAAGCTCAGATTTTGATAAAGCAAAACCAAGAACGTCATGCCCTTGCTCTTTCAGATAGAGGCTAATCAGATGGCCGGCCATGCCATTGCACCCAAGGACTAAAAACCTCATTTCTGTCCCTCCAAAGCTTCCCTAACATAATCCGTCGTAAGGAGCTTCTTTACGATACCTGGCACATCAAGTAAATTCGTATTATGACTGGTGTATGCCTCTTCAGGCATCTGAATCTGCCCCTTAATGAAAAACTTATCGTAATTAAGATCACGGTTGTCTGCTGACACTCGAAAATACTGGCCTAAATCTTCAGAACGCAGTTTTTCTTCCGTCGTCAAAAGAGTCTCATAGACCTTTTCACCATGCCTGGTCCCAATGATACGAGTCCCCGTATCTCCAAAAAGTTGCTGTACAGCCTTTGCAAGGTCTCCAATAGTACTAGCATCGGCCTTTTGTACAAACAAATCACCAGGATTTGCATGTTCAAACGCAAACTGAACAAGGTCCACAGCTTCATCAAGATTCATGAGAAAGCGAGTCATATCAGGGTTTGTGATGGTAATGGGATCACCGGCGCGAATCTGATCAATAAAAAGTGGAATGACTGATCCGCGAGAGCACATGACATTCCCATATCGAGTACAGCAAATGACGGTATCTCCACGCTCAGATGCCACGCGTGCATTCGCGGTAATGACGTGCTCCATCATAGCTTTTGAAATACCCATCGCATTGATCGGATAAGCTGCTTTATCTGTGGACAAACATACTACCCTTTTTACTCCCGCTTCAATCGCAGCATGAAGCATATTATCTGTGCCTTCCACATTCGTCTTCACTGCCTGCATCGGAAAAAACTCACAGGAAGGAACTTGTTTTAAGGCAGCAGCGTGAAAAATATAATCTACACCGGGCATAGCATCCCTTATTGATTGTGGATCTCTCACATCACCAATGTAAAACTTAACCTTAGAAGCAAAATCAGGATGTTTTGCTTGGAGCTCATGACGCATATCATCCTGCTTCTTTTCATCACGAGAAAAAATACGTATCTGATCGATATCAGTTTCCAAAAAGTGCTTTAATACTGTATTTCCGAACGAACCAGTTCCACCAGTAATTAACAGTGTTGCCCCATTGAACAATGACATTACCTTTCTCCTCCCTGGAGTATTTCATCCATGCGTTTCATCAGTTTTTCCTTATCGAAATTTTCCCTTGAATAATTTATAGCATTTTTACCCAATATACTCTTTTTTTCTTTATCCAAAGTCGAAAACAGTTTAATATTCTTTACAAAACCGTCAACATCTTCTGCGTCGCTAACAAAGCCAGCATTGGCCAATTTTATTATGTTTTGAACCTCTCCATCAGCCGAAACAAAAATGGGTTTTCCACATGCTAAGCATGACTGTGTTTTTGCGGGAATCGTGATGGAGAATACTTCGCTTTTTAATAGTGTAATGAGCAAAGCATCGGCAGCCGCTAAATACGCAGGAATTTCTAGTGCAGGTTTCCGTTCTATGAAAGAAAAAAAATCCTCGACTTGCAGATTTTTAACGGATTCTTTTAGTATTGGAAGGTATCGTCCATCTCCAATCACAACAAATCGGACATCTACTTTCTCTTCTTTCAGTTTTTTTGCCGCTTTTGGAAGAATGCCTAGGCCTTGAGCGTATCCTATATTTCCAGCAAACACCAGATTCAACCGTCCATCATTCGGTATTTCCGATTCACTTACCCTATCTACAGGCTTATAAAAATCTTCTGCATATTGTGGCCAGAACTCAATCTTATGTGTTGGTACCATTCTTTTTGAAATTGCCTCGATGAAACTATTCGAGCAAGTCAAAATATGAGCACTTCCTTTGTAGATATAATCTACCATCATCTGAATTGCGCCAAGAAACAATTTATTATGTATTCCGGTAATGATCTCAACATTCTCCGGCCAGAGATCAGTCACATATAAAATATGTGGCACTTTTTGTTTTTTTGCATACCATACCCCGACCAGAGCCTGAGTCATGGGAGACACTTCAAATGTAAATACCACATCTGCCTTTACATCATTTTTTGATACCCATTTTCTCCCTTCAATAACAAACGATAAATAGTTTTTTATTAAATTCAGCGATCCTGTTTTCCTTGGTTCAATTGGAAGGCGAATAATTTCAATGCCATTCCAAGTTTCATTTCGCTTTTCTGTTTTGCTATAGCCTTCATAAAACTCTCCTTGGGGATAGTTTGGAATCCCCGTGAGAACCGTAACTTTATGTCCTCTTTTTATCCATTCAGTGGCAATATCATTTATTCGGAAGCTCTCAGGATAGAAGTATTGAGAAATAATCAAAATATGATTCCCCATTATTCTTCTATCTCCTTTATGCTCTGCGCTAAAGAGTATAATCTGTATTCTGTCTTATAGTCACCCAAGTGTTCCTCATAAGCGAGATTACCAAAAGCTTTATTGACGTATCCAGTTATGTGGCTCAGTCCTTTTAAAGCCCATGCAAAGCCTGGTATTAGTTTCACGGTCTTTCCATGGCATTCAGCAATCATTTTGACCAGTTCGCTCGTGTTGCTCCATTCTGAATTACAGGGCCAAAAAATACCAACCTCTTCATTCTCCACCATCAATCTAACAAACTCTGCCAGGTTCGCTACATATAGCATGGATCTTTTGTTTTCCACCTTCGGAAACAGCGGCATCTTCTGAGCCATCTTCTCAAGGATCGGAAAGTTTCCCTTTCCTTCTTTTCCATAAATCATGGGGCACCGCAAAATGACCACATGGAACGAATCAGAAGAAAGCGGAATTAGTCCTCTCTCTGCCTGAACTTTACTATCCCCATAAAAATTTGCAGGCGAATATGGCGTGTCTGCCATAATCATCTTTTCTTCCCCGATCGGCGCGGAATCACCGTAAATGATGGCTGAGGACATGAAAATGAACTGCTTTACACCTTCTGCTTTCGCCTTCCGGGCAACATCTATAGCAAGGTTGCAGTTGACCGAATAGTATTTCGTTTTTACTTCATCAGTCACATTGCCAACGTCGGAATGCGCCAAGCCTGCGACATGATAAACAGCGTCAAAGGGCGAGAAATCTATCTCCTTCCACTCGCCGTATAAAGAGTCAACAGTTGTGACAAAATATTTATCTGGCCACTTTTCCAAATGCTTTTGTACATATGTGCCTACGAATGATCCAGCACCTACGATAAGTACCCTTTTCAAGTTGTTACCCTCTTTTAATTTGAATAGTTTTCCTGTTTTTTTCTCCTGTTCCGCCTTCCACGACTGAATCATCCTTTCTAAACACATGTAGGCTTCGCAGGAAACATACACAATCCATTCTAAAACTCAAGTTATTGACATATTCCCCATCTAACTTCGCCTTTTCTGGAATCTCAAGCTCATCTCTTCCATTAATTTGTGCCCATCCGGTTAGGCCAGGGCGTACATCATTGGCATGGTAGCGGTCCCGTTCCGCCGTCAACAAATCTTGATTCCAAAGTCCTGGACGCGGGCCAACAACACTCATGTTTCCAATAAAGATGTCCCAAATCTGGGGCAACTCATCCAAGGAATGTGAGCGTATAAATCGACCTGAATTTGTTATATACTGTTCCGGATTCTCCAACATATGTGTAGGAACATTGTGAGGAGTAGACAGTCTCATGGACCGGAATTTATGGAGCTTAAAAAATTGTTTGTCTTTGCCAATCCTCTTTTGTGTAAAAAAAACTGGGCCAGGGTCATCTATCATAATCCATAAACTGATAAAGGCAAATACCGGAGAAAGGATAACCAGGGCCCCGAAGCTGAGGACTACATCCAGCATTCTTTTGATTATCTTCTCATAAAGCCCAGCGTGATGTTCGCTCACTCCAACTGACTCTAAATGGCCTTTTACACCATCAGCGTTCTCCCTCTCGCTCTCATCAGCAATGAATCTTACATATTTCCCCTGCATTGGATTCCATTCTGCAGGATGATTTTTGAACACTGAGTCAGGCTTCATAATTACAGCCATTGCTGTCATTACTGCAATAACTACCAAAAAACACACAAAAATAATCATTTTTCCTATGACCCATCATTTGTTTTTCTGCTCACCGGCAGACGAATTATTTACCATTCGATCCTTGCAAGCACGTTTCTTCAATCAACCTATTTACTGAAATGAAGCTTTCCTCCTCTGATGACACCATTGGCTCTTTTTCAGCAAAATAGATACGTCTGTTGAAAGATGATATAAGAATTCCAGTTATCTTGTTCAATCCATCCCACAAAACAAACAGCCAACATCAAGTAACTTTTTCTTTTCTCTCGTTTACCCTCCTCTCATATAGCTGAACTCTTTTAGAACAATCAAAATGCCTCTTTCCGAGCGATCTTCCCTCGAAAAAAAAGATGTTCATATCCCAAGACCCATGCCCCAGGGCGCGTCAGCTGGCGACCTTCTCCTCTTTGGCGGGGGAGTCGGTCTGGACGGGTGCTCCGGCGTTGGCGGGATGGTAGGTGGACACGATGTCCATCAGCTTCTCCCGGATGCGGGCGCCTTTGTTGGCATAGGCGACCTCCATGAGTCCCTCCAGCTTCACCAGGAAAAGGTCGTGATCGAAGGGGATGGGATTGCCGATGTGGATAAGGTCGTTATCCGTTTTGCGAAGGCCTTCCTCGGACATGAGCTTCTCCTCATACAGCTTTTCTCCGGGGCGCAGGCCGGTGTACACGATCTTGATATCCTCCCCCGGCTTGAATCCGGCCAGCTTGATCAGGTTCCGGGCCAGGGAGTCGATCTTGACGGGCCGCCCCATATCCAGCACGAAAATCTCGCCGCCGTGGGCGTAGGTGCCGGCTAGCATCACCAGGCTCACCGCCTCCGGAATGGTCATGAAATAACGGATGATGTCCGGATGAGTAACGGTCACCGGGCCGCCCTTGGCGATCTGCCGCTTGAACAGGGGGATCACGGAGCCGTTGCTTCCCAGCACGTTGCCGAAGCGGACCGCCACGAACTCCGTCTGGATGTTTTCGAACACCCGGCCGGTGCCGTCCTTATCCGCGTTCTCCTCCCCCAGATGGGTGAACAGCTGGGGGATCTCCCGGGCCTTGCCCTCCTTGATCTTGGCGTCGAAGCACTGGATGATCATCTCGCACAGCCGCTTGCTGGCGCCCATGACGTTGGTGGGGTTCACCGCCTTGTCCGTGGAGATGAGAACGAACCGCTCGCAGCCATGGACCATGGCGGCATAGGCGGTTTTATAGGTGCCGATGGCGTTGTTTTTGATGGCCTCGCAGGGGCTGTCCTCCATTAGCGGCACATGCTTGTGGGCCGCCGCGTGATACACGATCTGGGGATGGTAGGTATCGAACACCTGGAAGATCCGGCGGCTGTCCCGCACGGAGCCGATGAGGGTGGTCACCTTTACGCCCGGATAGTTGGACTTCAGCTCCAGCTGGATATCGTACGCGTTGTTTTCATAGATATCGAAGATGATGAGCTCCTTGGGGTTGTGGGCCGCGATCTGCCGGCAGAGCTCGCTGCCGATGGAGCCGCCGCCGCCGGTGACCATGACCGTTTTGCCGTTGATGAAGGAGAACACCTCCCCCATGTCCGCCTGGATGGGGGCCCGGCCCAGCAGATCCTCCACGGAAACGTCCTTCATGGCGCTGACCGTCAACTGCCCCGAGATCAGCTGATACATGCCCGGCAGCTGCTTCAGCTCGCAGTCGGTGCTGCTGCAGATGTTCAGTATCTCCCGCTTATCCTCCGCGCTGGCGCTGGGGATGGCCAGAAAGATCTTGTCCACGTGGTACTTCTTCACGTTGACCAGGATGTCGTCCCGGCCGCCCACCACCAGCACGCCGTCCATGTAGCGGCCCCATTTGTTGGGATCGTCGTCGATGATGCAGACCACCTTGTTCTCCGGCTTCTCCGTCAGGTTGATATCCCTGAGGATCATCTGCCCGGAATCGCCGGCGCCGATGAGCATGACCCGGCCCAGGGCTTCTCTGTTCAGGCTCCGCTGATGCCGCTCGTGACGGATGAACCGATAGAAGAAGCGGATGGCCACCAGGAAGATCGTCTGGGCCATGGCGCCGCCCAAATAATAGGAAATGGGCATGCGGCCGCTGGGAAGATTGGCCCCGCACAGCAGGGTGATGCCCGCGGCATGGATCACGGAGGTCAAGAGCGAAGCTTCCAGCGTGCGCACCAGCTCCGTGAAGCTGGCGTACTGCCACATGCTCTTATACAGCCGAAACAGCACCAGCACCAGCAGGGTGAATATGGCGTAGGGCAGGATGAACTGCTGATAGGCGGTAAAATAGTGTGCTTCCTCCTGGACGACCTTGGAAAAGGAAAAGTCGAACCGCACCAGCAGCGCCAAAAACCAGGCGCCGCAGACGGTGATGAAGTCGTATACTCCCAT
>OCTX012239818.1_pt1 | contig 22977 bp, 20 predicted proteins | sample 1539691 | NCBI WGS metagenome assembly OCTX01 (sample SAMN02144231, study PRJEB22623) | gut metagenome | biome: sheep rumen | host: Ovis aries | place: New Zealand
CCCGGCCGCCGCGGCCGACATTCATGGGCGGTGAATAATTGTCCCACGGCGTGGGACGTTTGTCCCAGGCCGTGGGAACATCGTAGCGCGCCGCCTTTCGCGCGCCTTCCGCCGCCTCTCGTGGCGAAGTCAGGTGCGGGAAGTGCGGGAAGTGCGGGTTGTTTTCTATGTTTCGCTACTATTCAAACGCTCCGTCAGTTTGCCCTCTTGCTCCAGCGCTTTCCAGATGGAATATCGGGCCTCGGGATTCATCTGCTCTATTTGGCGGTAGAGGTCGGCAACGGTAGTTCGGTTAGTGTCATGCTCATGTGGACATTGCTTCGTGAGCTTCCGGTAGTCGCTCAGCAGGGCATAGCGGCTGATGTCGGCCTCGTCGATAAGGCAGAGTGGGCGAATGATGCTGAGCGGCATGCGGCGCATCTCGAGCAGTGCGGGCATCGTTCCGAATCGCCCCTGGAAGACGAGGTTCATCAGTGCCGTGTGGATGATGTCGTCGCGATGGTGGCCCAGTGCAATCTTGTTGCAGCCTAATTGTTGGGCCATGTTGAAGAGCTCTTTACGGCGATACCACGAGCAGAGGAAGCAGGGCGGCTTCGGCTTGGCCTTCGGCGTGGCGTCAGGCTCAGGTGCAAGGCTGGTGGTGACGATGTGGAGTGGCACGTCGAGGTCGGCGCAGAACTGCTGCAGATAGTCGGCTGAAGTCTCGTAATGAATTTCCGCCATGCGCACGTGGATGGCCTCTACGCGGAAGTGTGGGTGCCCGATGCGTGCCCTACGGGCCAAAAGTTCGGTGAGCAGCAACGAGTCCTTGCCGCCCGATAGGCCCACGAGCACGTGGTCGCCATCCCCCAGCAGTTTAAACTGTACGAAAGCCTTCACAAAGCGTTCGTTCAGTTTCTTAAGCAGCAAGTCCTTCTCCGTTTTCATACTGGGTTGTATACTCCCCTCCCTTCTGAAGGGGTAGGGGGCCTTACTTCATGAACACGAGGTAGACAGCGAGGATGATGAAGAGGAAGGCCAGAATATGGTTCCAATGCAGGTTCTGCCCCTGGAACATGATGTTGGCAATGACGGCGAAGACGGCCAGCGAAATGCACTCCTGGACGACCTTCAGCTGCACCAGCGAGAAGGGGCCGCCGTTGCCGATGAAGCCAAGGCGGTTGGCCGGCACCTGACAGCAGTATTCCAGGAAGGCGATGCCCCAGGAGAAGACGATGACCCCCAGAAGGGGCCAGTCGCGACTGACGCCCGTCTCCGACAATTTAAGGTGCCCATACCAAGCCAGCGTCATGAAGACGTTGCTTAGTATGAGCAGCACGATGGTATATAGTCCGTTCACCTTTATTTAATTTACGATTTACGGATTGTCGATTTACTTCTTATTAGCCTTCAGGTAGTCGTCCATGTTCTGGGCTGCACGACGGCCGTCGCCCATAGCCAGGATGACGGTGGCACCACCGCGCACGATATCGCCACCGGCGAAGATCTCCATGCGCGACGACTGCATGCCCTCGTTGACGGCAATGGTGTTCTTGCGGCCCAGCTCCAGACCCTTGATACTCTTCGGCACCAGTGGGTTGGGACTTACACCGACGGCCACGATGACCTGGTCGACGTCGAGCGTCACCGTCTTACCCTCAACGGGCACAGGCGAACGACGTCCAGAGGCATCAGGCTCGCCCAGCTCCATCACCTGCAGCACGGCCTTGCAGACGGCGCCCTGCTCGTCGGCGATGTACTCAATGGGGTTGTGTAGCGTGAGGAAGTCGATACCCTCCTCCTTGGCATGCTTCACCTCCTCGAGACGGGCCGGCATCTCAGCCTCTGAGCGACGGTAGACGAGCGTCACGTTGCCACCCAGTCGCTTTGCCGTGCGGCAGGAGTCCATGGCAGTGTTGCCACCACCGACGACGAGGACGTTCTTGCCGAAGTTGATGGGCGTGTCGGTCGTCGGGTTAGCCGCGTCCATCAGGTTGACGCGCGTCAGGTATTCGTTCGACGACATGATATTGATGGCATTCTCGCCGGGAATATTCATGAAGTTAGGCAGTCCGGCGCCAGAACCTACAAAGATTCCCTTGAAGCCCTCCTGCTCAAGTTGCTCAACGCTAATGGTTTTACCCACGATGACGTCGGTCTGGAAATGAACCCCCATCTTGGCCAGGTTCTCAATCTCGACATCGACAATCTTGTTGGGCAGTCGGAACTCGGGAATACCGTATTTCAGCACGCCGCCAATCTCATGAAGTGCCTCGAAGACATAGACGTCGTAGCCCTTCTTCACCATGTCGCCGGCAAACGAGAGACCGGCAGGACCTGAGCCCACGACGGCCACCTTGATGCCGTTAGCGGGAGCAATCTCAGGCATCGAGATGTTGCCGCTCTCGCGCTCGAAGTCGGCAGCAAAGCGCTCCAGGTAGCCGATGGCCACGGCCTTGCCGCCACTCTTCAGATGAACACACTTGCTCTCGCACTGCTTCTCCTGTGGGCAGACTCGGCCGCAGACGGCGGGCAGCGATGACGTGTTCTTCAGCACCTTGGCAGCAGCCAGGAACTGTCCGCGCTCAATGTTCTTGATGAACGAGGGAATATCAATGCTGACGGGGCAGCCCTCAATGCACGACGGCTTGGGGCAATCCAGACAGCGCTTGGCCTCCTGCATGGCCATCTCCTTGGTCAGGCCTATGTTTACCTCTTCGGTACGCGTAGTGGCACGATAGACGGGGTCGAGCTCAGGCATGACGACGCGCTCTATCTGCATGCGCTCCTTGGGTTTCACGGCAGTGCGCAGTTCCTGACGCCACGGGGCTTTTTTGTCGGTCAGCGCCTCTATAGTATCGTTCGTGGGGTCGTTGTCCATGACGATGTCTGTGGTTCCCGATGTCGTAACCTCGGGCACGCTGGCACTGGCCAAGTGCTCCTCGTAGTGTTCCAGTTCCTCCTGCTCGGCACGCTTGAAGGTGCCCATACGCTTGAACATCTCGTCCCAGTCGACAAGGGCACCGTCGAACTCAGGGCCGTCGATGCAGACGAACTTCGTCTTGCCGCCGATGGTCAGTCGGCAGGCGCCGCACATGCCCGTTCCGTCGACCATGATGGTGTTCAGCGAGACCTCGCAGGGAATGTTGTGCTTCTGGGCGGTCAGGTTCGAGAACTTCATCATGATGGGAGGGCCGATGGCAAACACCTTGTCAACATGCTCCTGCTCGATGAACTTCTCGATGCCGACGGTGACGACGCCTTTCTCGCCATACGAACCGTCGTCGGTCATGATGATGACCTCGTCTGACGACTCGCGCACCTTGTCTTCAAGAATGATGAGATCCTTCGACCGTCCGGCCATCACGCTCAGTATGCGGTTGCCGGCTTTCTTCAGCGCCTGGATGATAGGCAGCATCGGTGCAACACCCAGACCGCCGCCGGCGCAGACCACCGTACCGTAATTCTCGATACGGGTAGGATTGCCCAGCGGACCAACGACGTCGGCCACGAAGTCACCCTCGCCGAGGGCACACAATTTCTTGCTTGACAGACCGACCATCTGCACCACCAGCGTGATGGTGCCGCGGTCGATGTCGGCCCCGGCAATTGTCAGCGGCATGCGCTCGCCTTTCTTGTCCACGCGTACGATGACGAAGTTGCCCGCCTTGCGACTCTTGGCTATCAGCGGAGCCTCAATCTCGAAAAGGAAGACCTTTTCAGAGAACTGTTCTTTCCTGACGATTTTATTCATATTTGTATTTGTTTGTATCAAATTGCTTTCAAATCGGGTGCAAAGGTAGCAAATTGTTTTCAATTGACCCAATGTTTTCGCGTTTTTTTCGCTGCCGGCCAGCCAGTCGCACAGCGTTGCAGCACGTTTATTCTTAAAAAAACATATTGTTTGTACCGACTTTATGACTTTTTTCGTAATTTTGCAGCGCAAGATACAGTAAACCGTATAATATAATAAGGTGTGAAGAAGATACTGATTTCAATGACGCTGGCCATGACGGCACTCTTGGCGCTAAGCGGTTGTGTCGTGTCGGAGAAGGCCGCCGGGCGCCAGGCCCGCGTGCAAGCTGCCGTGGCCGAGGCGGTGGCCAACCGTCGCCTGCATATTGACATACTGTCGATGCTGACGGCTTCGACGGCGACTGTGTCCTGCCGATTGACTGAAACATTATTTAACCATAAAAACATAGAAAGAAAGAGAGAATGAAAAAGATTGTTGTTATGTGCCTTGCCTTGATGGCCGTCAGCGCCGTGGAGGCTCAGACCGTGAAGAGGGATACCACCCAGTTTATGAAAGAAATCCGCGACTTCGGACGCTATGCCGACTCGGCCTTCCTGAACAAGAAAGTCGTCGACTCGCTGGCCGCACGCCAGGACACACTCATCGCCAGCTACCGCGCCATCAAGCCCCGCCTGACGGACAGTCAGGTAGAGGAGTATAACCGCATCAGGGGGCGCTACACGAAGCGCATCTTGGAATATCGCGGCGAGCGCGTAGGCGAGGGGCTCCAGGTGACGGGCGACAGCATTGCAGCTGCTGCCGGCAGGGTAGGAAAGTCGGTCGGCGGATTCTTCAAAGGACTGTTCGAGCGGTAACATGCCTGCCCCTATTTAGGGCTTGCTACCTATAGTTTCGCAAAAAGTGACAGGTTTTTGAATTATTTTTCGAAAAACTTTCGCTGTTTGCGAAATTTTGTGTATCTTTGTAGGCAGTTTAGCGACTAAAAACAAATTATAATATTAAACACTAAATATTTTATGGCACAAATTACAGGACACATTTCCCAGATTATCGGCCCCGTCATCGATGTCTTCTTCGACACCAAGGGGCAAGAGGCGGAAAAGGTGTTGCCAAAAATCCACGATGCACTGAGGATTGACCGTGGCAACGGCAGCCAGCTCATCGTCGAGGTGCAGCAGCACATCGGCGAGGATACGGTTCGCTGCGTAGCTATGGACAATACCGACGGTCTGCAGCGCGGTCTGGAGGCAATACCCCTGGGTTCACCCATCATGATGCCTGCGGGCGATCAGATTAAGGGTCGTATGCTGAACGTTATCGGTCAGCCTATCGACGGTATGAAACAGCTTGACATGAAGGGGGCTTACCCCATCCACCGCGAGGCTCCGACGTTCGAGGAACTCTCTACGAAGAAGGAGATCCTGGCTACGGGCATCAAGGTCATCGACCTGCTGGAGCCTTACATGAAGGGCGGTAAGATCGGACTCTTCGGCGGTGCCGGCGTGGGCAAGACGGTGCTCATCATGGAGCTCATCAACAACATCGCCAAGGGGCACAACGGCTTCTCGGTGTTTGCTGGTGTTGGCGAGCGCACCCGCGAAGGTAACGATCTCATACGTGAGATGATCGAGTCAGGCGTCATACGCTATGGCGAGAAGTTCCGTAAGGCAATGGACGAAGGCAAGTGGGATCTCTCACTCGTCGACCCCGAGGAGCTGAAGAAGTCGCAGGCCACGCTGGTCTATGGTCAGATGAACGAGCCGCCGGGGGCACGTGCCTCAGTGGCACTCAGCGGTCTGACGGTGGCCGAGGGCTTCCGCGACGGCGGCGGCAAGGACGGCGGCGCGGCCGACATCCTGTTCTTCATCGACAACATCTTCCGTTTCACCCAGGCCGGTTCTGAGGTGTCAGCTCTGCTGGGCCGTATGCCTTCGGCTGTAGGTTACCAGCCGACGTTGGCCTCAGAGATGGGTGCCATGCAGGAGCGTATCACATCGACCAAGAAGGGTTCAATCACCTCGGTTCAGGCCGTTTACGTACCTGCCGACGACTTGACTGACCCTGCACCTGCCACGACCTTCACCCACCTCGATGCCACGACGGTGCTCGACCGTAAGATTGCCGAGCTGGGTATCTATCCTGCCGTCGATCCTCTGGGCAGTACGTCACGTATCCTTGACCCGCTGATTGTCGGCAAGGCCCACTACGACTGTGCCCAGCGTGTGAAGGAAATTCTGCAGCGCTATAAGGAGTTGCAGGACATCATCGCCATCCTCGGTATGGACGAGCTCTCCGACGAGGACAAGCTGACTGTGAACCGCGCCCGCCGCGTGCAGCGCTTCCTGTCGCAGCCGTTCTCTGTGGCTTCGCAGTTTACCGGTCTGCCCGGTATCATGGTGTCCGTCGAAGAGACGATCAAGGGCTTCAACGCCATTCTCGACGGCGAGGTCGACGACCTGCCTGAGCAGGCGTTCCTGAATGTCGGTACAATCGAGGATGCCAAGGAGAAGGCTAAGAAACTACTCGAAGCAGCTAAAGGATAATTAACGACTATGAATAATACGAATTAAACCAATTAATGTCAAGCGCAGCAATTAGTGGAATTCGTTAAATTCGTAGTAGAAAAGAGAAGAATTATGCTACAGCTAAAGATAGTTTCGCCTGAGAAGGTAGAGTTCGCCGGTGAGGTTAACAGCGTGAAGGTGCCCGGTTCGCAGGGTAACTTCGAAATCCTTACTGACCACGCCCCCATCATCTCGACCCTGCAGAAGGGTGTCGTCGAGTATGACGGGCAGCAGTTGGAGATTCTTGGAGGATTTGTCGCGGTGCAGCAGAACGAGGTGTCGGTCTGTGTCGAGAAGACGGAATGATCTGGTTCTTCGTCGTCCTGTTCTTCACGCTCTTAGGTGTGGCTTATGTGAAAGGCTACGACTTGGTCAAGAGCCGCTCGCCTGAACACTTGGTACACTTCTACCTTATCATGGCTACGATACGCATGCTGCTCGTCGTTACGGTGGTCGGCCTCTACGTATTCTTTGCCCCGAACAGAGAAGATGCCATCCACTTCGCCGCTATTATTTTAATAATGTACGCGATAACGATGGTCATTACACTGACATTGAGACATTGACAATAGCAACTATATGAATTGTGCATTGTGAACTATGAATTATGAATTATGAATTATAAATTGAAACGACTGCTTTGCATGGCTCTCATGCTTCTGGCTATGGCGCCGGCGGCGAGGGCAGAGGACTTCTCGGCCAAGGAGGTGGTGCTTGAGCATATCAAGGACTCGCACGAATGGCACGTCTGGGGCGAAGGCGACAACGCCATCGTCATTCCCCTGCCAGTCATCGTCAACAGCTCTACGGGCTGGCACGTCTTCTGCTCGTCGGGCTTCGACCACCATGCCGATGCCAACGGCCTTCGCCAGGGTCCCTACGGCCTGGCACTCGCCACCGAGGGAGAGCATGCGGGCAAGATCGTCGAGGCGGGACAGCCCGTTCTCGACCTGAGTATCACGAAGACCGTCGCCGTGATGTTCATCAACGTCGCCATTCTGCTTTGCTGCATCCTGTTTAGCGCACGCTGGTATAAGAAGCGCAAGGCCTCTGATGGCGCCCCCGGTGGCTTCGTCGGCTTCGTCGAAATGCTCGTCATGTACGTCGTCGACGAGATTATCAAGCCGGGTGTCGGCAAGGGCTACGAGAAGTACACGCCCTACCTGCTCACGTGCTTCTTCTTCATCTTTACCTGCAACGTCATGGGACTGATACCGTTCCCGCCGGGCTCAGGAAATGTGACGGGCAACATTGCCGTGACCTTCTTCCTGGCCCTCTGTACCTTCCTCATCGTGCAGTTCTCGGGCAACAAGCACTACTGGAAGGACATCTTCTGGCCCGACGTGCCAACGTGGCTGAAGGCGCCGATACCCATCATTCCCGTCATCGAGTTTGTAGGTATCTTCACCAAGCCCTTCGCCCTGATGATCCGACTCTTCGCCAATATGATGGCCGGTCATGCCATCGCAGTGGCCATCACGTGTATCATCTTCCTGGTGGCCTCTCAGGCCATTGCCGTTCAGCTGTCGATGTCGGCGCTGTCGGTGGTGATGAGTGTCTTCATGATGTGTCTCGAGTGTCTGGTCTGCTTCATCCAGGCCATGGTGTTCACCATGCTCTCGGCCGTCTTCATCGGACTTGCAAGGGTTGAACCTGAACATGAATAATAAACATTTAAAACATTAATAATTAAAATCTTACAGAATTATGATTACAGCATTATTAGCAGCAGAAGGTGTTGCAAAGTTGGGCGCCGCAGTGGGCGCAGGTCTCGCAGCTATTGGCGCAGGTCTTGGTATTGGTAGAATCGGTGGTCAGGCCATGGACGCTATGGCCCGTCAGCCGGAGGTGATGAACAAGCTGTTCACGAACATGATTGTGGCTGCTGCCCTTATCGAGGGTGTTGCCCTGTTCGCAGCCGTTATCGCATTCCTCTGCATCTAAAGGATTTACGATTTAGCGATTTCCGGTTTTTCGATTGGATTCTCAGTCGCAAATAAGGATGTCGCAAGTCAAATAAATCGTCAATCGAAAATTAGTTAATCGAAAATAACATCAGCGTATGGATTTATTGATTCCGAGTACTGGCCTGTTGTTCTGGATGACCGTCACGTTCCTCGTGGTGTTCTTCCTGCTATGGAAGTTCGGGTTCCCCGTCATCACTGGTATGGTGAAGGAGCGCCAGGCTTTCATCGACGACTCGCTGCGCAAGGCCCACGAGGCCAACGAGCGGCTGGCCAATATACAGAAAGAAGGTGAATCCATCCTTCAGGAGGCTCGCGAGAAGCAGGCTCAGATACTGAAAGAGGCTGCCGACACCCGCGACGCCATCGTCGAGAAAGCTCAGGAGAAGGCACGTAGCGAGGGTGCCCGACTGCTTGAGGACGCCCGCGTGGCCATCGAGCAGGAGAAGAAGGCCGCCATCGCCGACATTCGCCGACAGGTAGCTACGCTCAGCGTCGAGATTGCTGAGAAAGTGCTTCGCCAGAACCTCCGCGACGACAAGTCACAGATGGATCTCATCGACCGTATGCTGGATGAAGTCTCTGCTAACAATAAATAATGTGTACGTATGGATATAGGAGTCATATCGGTTCGCTACGCCCGCGCCCTCTTGAAGAGTGCCACGGAGCAGAAGCTTGACGAGGCGGTGTATCACGACATGCTGCTCTTGGCTAAGAGCTACATCGACGTGCCGCAGCTGCGCCAGACGATAGCAGGCCCGATGCTCTCGAAGGAGAAGAAGGAGGAACTGCTGCTGACGGCTGTCGGCGGCGAGCCTACCCCCCTGACCCGTGCCTTCATCCAGCTCGTGCTGCGTGAAGACCGAGAGCCGGTGATGCAGTTTATCGCCAATTCGTACGTCACGCTCTACCGCAAGCAGAAGAACGTCATCCGAGGACGTCTCATCACCGCCGCGCGCGTCACGCCTGCCACCGAGCAGAAGATGCGCCAGATGGTGGAGAGTAAGACTAATGGAACTGTGGAGTTCGAGACCGAGGTGAACCCCGACATCATCGGCGGCTTCATCCTCGAGTACGACACGTATCGCCTTGACGCGAGCGTGAAGTCGAAGCTCAACTCCATTCTAACACAGCTAAAGAAATAAAAGAATTAGAAGAATATGTCAGATAAGATTAAACCAAGCGAAGTCAGCCAGGTGCTGCTCGACCAGCTGAAGGGCATCTCGGATGCCGAGAAGTTCGACGAGGTGGGAACCGTGCTCACCGTCAGCGACGGTGTGGCCCGCATCTACGGACTCCGTAATGCCGAGGCCAACGAACTGCTGGAGTTCGAGAACGGCACGATGGCCATCGTGATGAACCTCGAGGAGGACAACGTCGGCTGCGTGCTGCTGGGACCCACGTCGGGCATCAAGGAGGGCCAGGTGGTGAAGCGCACCAAGCGCATCGCCTCCATACGCGTCAACGACAACATGCTCGGCCGCGTCATCAACCCGCTGGGGCAGGCCATCGACGGCCGTGGCGACATCGACCTGACGGGCGCTTTCGAAATGCCGCTCGACCGTAAGGCACCGGGCGTCATCTACCGCCAGCCCGTGAAGGAGCCGCTGCAGACGGGTCTGAAGGCCATCGACTCGATGATTCCCATCGGCCGTGGCCAGCGCGAACTCATCATCGGCGACCGCCAGACGGGTAAGACGGCCATCGCCGTCGATACCATCATCAATCAGAAGAGTTTCTACGAGGCAGGAAAGCCCGTCTACTGTATCTACGTCGCCATCGGCCAGAAGGCATCAACCGTTGCCGCCTTGGTCTCGACGCTGCAGGAGCACGGCGCCATGCCTTATACCATTATCGTGGCCGCTACGGCTGCCGACCCCGCCGCCATGCAGTACTACGCACCTTTTGCCGGTGCAGCCATCGGCGAGTACTTCCGCGACCGTGGTCTGCCCGCCCTCGTCGTCTACGACGACCTGTCGAAGCAGGCCGTGGCCTACCGCGAGGTGTCGCTCATCCTGCGTCGCCCGTCGGGCCGCGAGGCTTACCCCGGCGACGTCTTCTACCTCCACAGCCGTCTGCTTGAGCGTGCCGCCAAGATGAACGAGCAGCAGGAGGTGGCCGAGCAGATGAACGACCTGCCGGCCTGCATGAAGGGTCATGTGCGCGGCGGTGGTTCACTCACAGCCCTGCCCATCATCGAGACGCAGGCAGGCGACGTGTCGGCCTACATCCCGACGAACGTCATCTCCATCACCGATGGTCAGATCTTCCTTGAGTCAGACCTCTTCAACCAAGGCTTCCGCCCCGCCATCAACGTCGGTATCTCCGTCTCGCGTGTGGGTGGCTCAGCCCAGATCAAGTCGATGAAGAAGGTGGCCGGTACGCTGAAGATCGACCAGGCTCAGTATCGCGAGCTCGAGGCCTTCTCGAAGTTCTCGAGCGACATGGATGCCGTGACGGCCATGACGCTCGACCGCGGGCGCAAGAACAACCAGCTGCTCATCCAGCCTCAGTACTCACCCATGCCCGTCGGCGAGCAGATAGCCATTCTCTACTGTGGCGTGCACGGCCTGATGCGCCAGGTGCCCATCGACAAGGTGCGCCAGTGCCAGGACCAGTTCCTCGACAAGCTGCGCTCGTCGGCTCCCGAGGTCATCGAGACGCTGGCCAGCGGAAAGATCGACGATGCTACGACCCAGAAGATTGAGGCCGTCATGGCCGATATTGCCGGGACGTATAAAGCCTGATAGCCTATGCCAAGCCTGAAAGAAATCAAAGGCCGCATAGCCTCAGTCAACTCCACGCGCAAGATCACGTCGGCCATGAAGATGGTGGCGTCGTCGAAGCTGCACCACGCTCAGGTGGCTATTCAGAACATGCTGCCCTACGAGACCATGCTGGAGCACATCCTGAAGTCGTTCCTCGCTGCCGAGGCCGACTCGCAGACCATTTACGACCAGGAGCGCCCCGTACATCGGGTAGCGCTCGTGGTCTTCTCCAGCAACTCGTCGCTCTGTGGTGGCTTCAACGCCAACATCATCAAGCGCATGCAGCATATCGTCGACGAGTATCGCGAGCAGGGCATCGACGGCATCGAGGTCTACCCCGTGGGCCGCAAGGTCTTCGAGAAGGCCAAGAAGCTGGGCTACGACGTGCAGGGCGAGTTCTCGGCGTTGGCCGACAAGCCCAACGTCCGCCAGTGCATAGACATCGCCATGGAGCTGGGCGAGAAGTTCCGCACGGGCCGTATCGACAAGGTGGAGCTCGTCTACCACCACTTCAAGTCGGCCGGCTCGCAGGTGCTCACCCGCAAGACCTTCCTGCCCATCGACATCGCAGAGGAGCTGGAGCGCGACCATGAGCGCGACCTCACCTCGATAGCCGCCACGAAGGAGAGCCAGGAGTACCTGAAGCGTAACCGCAAGAAAAAGAAGGTGAACGCCCAGGGCGAGGAGGTACCGCCGCTGAACGACAACTTCATCGTCGAGCCCGATATGGACTCCGTCCTCTCGCAGCTCATACCCAAGCTGGCCCACCTCATGCTCTACACCGCACTGCTCGACAGCGTCGCCTCTGAGCATGCTGCGCGCATGGTGGCCATGCAGACGGCTACCGACAATGCCGACGAGCTGCTGCGCCAGCTGAACCTGCAGTACAACAAGAGCCGCCAGCAGGCTATCACCAGCGAGCTGCTCGACATCGTAGGCGGTTCGGTGAACAACTAACCATTCGTCAGGAGGCTTCAAACCAATCGTTTTTGGGGCCTCCTGTTATTATGTCCGTAATAATAGTAACAGATGAAAATAGGAGACAAAGTAAGATTCCTCAGCGAAGTGGGAGGAGGCCGCGTGGCCGGCTTCCAGGGCCGCGACATTGTGCTCGTCGAGGACGAGGACGGCTTCCAGGTGCCCATGCGCACTGCCGACGTCGTCGTTATCGGCCAAGAAGACTATGACACGAAGCACATGGTGGAAGTGAAGAGAGAGAAGGGTGAAACGAAGAGCGGAACGGGCGGCGCTACACCACCGGAGGAGGAGCCCGAGACCGAGCCCGCCGACCGCCCCATCACGTTCAAGGCTCCCGCCGAGGAGCGCCGCGGCGGCGACAAGCTGTCGGCCTATCTGGCCTTTGTGCCCATCGACCTCAAGGAGCTCAGCGACACGCGCTTCGAGTCCTACCTCGTCAACGACTGCAACTACTACCTGCGCTATGTCTATATGACTGCCGAGGGCAACTCGTGGCAGGTGCGCTCGCAGGGTGAGGTGGAGCCAAACACCAAGCTCTTCATCGAGGAGTTTGGGCGCGACCAGCTCGGCTCGCTCGAGCGCTCGTGCATCCAGCTGCTGGCCTACAAGCGTGACAAGTACTTCCTGCGCAAGCCCGCCGTCGACCAGCTCGTCACCATCGACCCCGTGAAGTTCTACAAGCTTCACACCTTCCGCGAGAACCAGTTCTTCGAGCAGCCCGCGCTGATTTACACCATTATCGAAAACGACCGTCAATTTGTAAAGCTATGAAATACGGATTTCTGAAAGTGGCCGCCGCCGTCCCCAGTGTCAAGGTGGCCGACATCGAGTATAACGTACAACAGATAGAGAGCCTCATAGCCCAGGCCGAGGGACAGGGCGTCGAGGTCATCGTCTTCCCCGAGCTCTCGCTGACGGGCTACTCCTGTCAGGACCTCTTCAAGGAGCAACTGCTCACCGACAAGGCTGAGGAGGGCCTGCTCGTACTGCTCGACTTTACCCGCAAGCTCGACGTCATCTCTATCGTCGGACTGCCCGTACAGATCGGAGCACTGCTCTACAACTGTGCCGCCGTCATTCAGAGCGGTACGCTGCTTGGCGTCGTGCCGAAGACCTACCTGCCCAACTACGGCGAGTTCTACGAGAAGCGCTGGTTCGCCTCGGCCCACGACCTCACCGCCCAGGACATCTACCTGGCCGGCAGTCCCGTCCACGTCACCCCCGACCCCGTCATCTTCACCACCTGTGACGGCGTCCGCTTCGGCATCGAAATCTGCGAGGACCTCTGGGCACCGACGCCACCCTCAAACCGCCTGTCGCTGGCTGGCGCCGACGTCATCTTCAACCTCTCGGCCTCCGACGAGCTCGTCGGCAAGCACCATTACCTGCGCCAGTTGCTCTGCCAGCAGAGCGCCCGCACCATGAGCGGCTATGTCTATGCCAGCAGTGGCTTCGGCGAGTCCACACAGGACGTCGTCTACGGCGGCAATGCCATGATCGTCGAGAATGGCAAGTTGCTCTGCGAGGGCGAGCGCTTCTCGCTGCAGCCGCAAATCAAGATTACACAGGTCGACGTCGAACTGCTGCGCACCGAGCGCCGCACCAACTCCACCTTCATCACCGCCCAGTCGCAGGACCGTGTCGTCCCCGCGCTCATAGCCTGCAAGCCCGTCGCCACGCGCGACTTCGAACTCGTGCGCCCCATCAATCCCCATCCCTTCATCCCCGACGATGACAAGATGCAGGAGTCGTGCGACGAAATACTGAGCATCCAGGTGGCCGGCCTCGCCAAGCGTCTGCACCACATCAATGCCCAGAAGGCCGTCATCGGCATCAGCGGCGGTCTCGACTCAACGCTCGCCCTGCTCGTTGCCGTCAAGGCTTTCGACCGCCTTGCCCTCGACCGCCGCGGCATCATCGGCATCACCATGCCCGGCTTCGGCACCACCGACCGCACCCACGACAATGCCCTGAAGCTCATGAACGAGCTCGGTGTCACAATCCGCGAGATCAGCATCGCCAAGGCCGTCAGCCAGCACTTCAAGGACATCGGCCACGACGCCGCCGTCCACGACGTCACCTACGAGAACGCCCAGGCCCGCGAGCGCACACAGATACTCATGGACGTGGCCAATAAGGAGAACGCCATCGTCATCGGTACCGGCGACCTCTCTGAGCTGGCCTTAGGCTGGGCCACCTACAACGGCGACCACATGTCCATGTACGGTGTCAATGCCGGTGTGCCGAAGACGCTCGTCCGCTATCTCGTGGGCTATATTGCCGGCGAGATGGCCACCGACGTGCTGCTCGACATTGTAGCCACCCCCATCTCGCCTGAGCTCATACCCGCCGACGAGAACGGAGAGATTAAGCAGAAGACCGAAGACCTCGTCGGCCCTTACGAGCTTCACGACTTCTTCATCTACTACTTCCTGCGCTACGGTTTCCGTCCGTCTAAGATTTTCATGATGGCCAGCAAGGCCTTTGAGGGCACCTACGACACCGAGGTCATCCGTAAGTGGCTGCAGACGTTCTGTCGCCGCTTCTTCAGCCAGCAGTTCAAGCGCTCCTGTATGCCAGACGGTCCGAAGGTCGGCAGCGTCAGCCTGTCGCCCCGTGGCGACTGGCGTATGCCCAGCGATGCCTCCAGCGCTCTCTGGCTGAAGGACGTCGAACGTCTAAAACCTTAATCGCAAACTACGGAATAGGCAACTACGAAATAGGTAACTACGAATTTCACGAATTATACGAATGAACGCTTACCCAAGCGGCTCAATTCGTATAATTCGTGAAATTCGTAGTTGACGTATGCGGTGTATCGTCGTCAGTCGAACAGCAGTTCGTCCTTGTCGGGCGACTTCGTGATGCGAATGACGGCACCGGGAGCAATCTCGCCGTTGATGATGCGCTCAGAGAGACCGTCCTCGATGTAAGTCTGGATGGCACGCTTCAGCGGACGGGCACCGAACTGCACGTCGTAGCCCTTCGTAGCCACCAGCTCCTTGGCCTCGTCGGTCAGCTCGATGGTATAGCCGAGGTCGGCAATACGCTTGTAGAGGCCGAGCAGCTCGATGTCGATGATTTGCTTGATAGCCTGCAGGTCGAGCTGGTCGAAGGTGATGATCTCGTCGAGACGGTTCAGGAACTCAGGCGAGAACTGCCGCGAGAGGGCCTTCTGCACAATCGAGCGGGCGTGCTCCTTGTCCTTGTCGTCCATAGCCAGTCCGAGGCTGCCTGCGTTGAAGCCAATGCCGCGGCCGAAGTCCTTCAGCTGTCGGGTGCCGGCGTTGGAGGTCATGATGATGACCGTATTGCGGAAGTCCACCAGACGGCCGTTGCCGTCGGTGAGCCGTCCCTCGTCGAGCACCTGCAACAGTAGGTTGAACACGTTGGGGTGGGCCTTCTCAATCTCGTCGAGCAGAACGATAGAGTAGGGGTGACGGCGCACGCGCTCGGTGAGCTGTCCGCCCTCCTCATAGCCGACGTAGCCCGGGGGCGCACCGATGAGCCGCGAGGTGTTGAAGGCCTCGGTGTACTCGCTCATGTCGACACGTATCAGTGCATCGGCCGAGCCGAACATAAACTCGGCCAGTTTCTTGGCCAGGTAGGTCTTGCCGACGCCCGTCGGACCGAGGAACATAAATGCGCCGATGGGGTGGTTGGGCTCTTTCAGGCCCACGCGGTTGCGCTGTATGGCACGCACCATCTTGTCGATGGCCTGGTCCTGAGCAATGACGGCGCCCTTGAGCTCCTGGGACATTCCCTTCAGGCGGATGCCCTCCTGCTCGGCCATGCGCTGCACGGGGATGCCGGTCATCATCGACACGACGTCGGCGACCTCACGCTCCGTGACGGTCTGGCGGTCGCTGTCGTCTCCGTTCTGCCATTTCTGGTTCAGGTCCTCGAGCTCCTTCTCGAGCACGAGCTGGCGGTCACGATAGCTGGCGGCGAGCTCGTAGTTCTGGTTCTTCACGGCTCCCTGCTTGCGCTCCTTCACCTGTGCTATCTCCTGCTCCTTGGCGGTAATCTCGGGCGGAATCTGCACGTTGCCGAGGTGAACGCGCGAGCCCACCTCGTCCATGGCGTCGATGGCCTTGTCGGGCATGAAGCGGTCGTTGACATAGCGGTCTGTCAGTTTGACACATGCTGCCAGTGCGTCATCCGTATAGCTGACGTGGTGGTGGTGCTCGTAGCGGTCCTTGATGTTATGGAGTATCTGGAGCGTGGCCTCGTTGGTGGTCGGTTCTACCTGCACCTTCTGGAAGCGGCGCTCGAGTGCGCCGTCCTTCTCGATGGAGTTGCGGTACTCGTCGAGCGTGGTGGCTCCGATACACTGCACGGTGCCACGTGCCAGAGCGGGTTTCAGGATGTTGGCGGCGTCCATCGTGCCCGGTGCCGAACCGGCGCCGATGATGGTGTGTATCTCGTCGATGAAGATGATGATGTCCTTGTTCTGCTCCAGCTCCTTCATGAGCTGCTTCAGCCGCTCCTCAAACTGTCCGCGGTACTTCGTGCCGGCCACGACGCCCGTCATGTCGAGCGTGTAGACGCGCTTGCCGAAGAGCATGGGCGACGTGTGGCGCTGGGCTATCATCTGGGCCAGACCCTCGACGATGGCGCTCTTGCCCACGCCGGGCTCGCCAATGAGAATGGGGTTGTTCTTCTTGCGGCGGCCAAGAATCTCGACCACACGCTGAATCTCACGCTCGCGGCCCACACAGGGGTCGAGCTCGCCGTTGAGGGCAGCCTGGGTGAGGTCGGTGCCGAAGTTGTCGAGCACGGGTGTCTTCGACTCTTTCTTCTTGGCCGTCGTCGTGTTCTTCTCGTTGCGGCCTGAGGCGTTTGCATTGCCCGTGCTCTCGTACTCCTCTTCATCTTCCTCGGGCAGTCCGATGCCGTCGCTGATGCCTTTCTGTTGTGGCGCACTGAGTGCTGCCAGTACGTTGTCGTAGTTCATGTTGTTATCTACTAATACCTGTTTGGCGCCATTGTCCACCTGGTCGTGCAGGATGGCCAGCAGCAGATGTTGTTCGTTTACTTTATCGGTACGCTGTATGCGCGCTTCGAGCACGGCGAGCTTCAGGATGTTGTTGGCCTTCTCGTTCAGCGTGAGGTCGCTCATCTGGATGGTCATCGTGATCTGGTCTTGCCTGACCCTGCTCTCCAGCTGCGACTTCACCGACTGCCGGTTAAGGCGCATGCGGTTGAACACGTCGTACACCGGACCGTCGCTCATGCGCAGCAGTCCAAGCAACAAGTGCTCAGGCCCTACGTAGCGGCTGGCAAGGCGTGCTGCCTCTTCGCGCGAAAAGGCCAGTACCTCTGATACTTTTGGTGAAAACTGATTCGTCACTTCTCTTACCTTATTATATAATGTATGGTTTCCTCCTCTCCCTCCTTGGGGTGCAAAGTTACGAATAATTCTGCAAACATCGTGCCAAAAACCGAAATAAAAAAAGGAGCGGCAGAAAATAACCACTAAAATAACTTAAAGGATTGCACGCGTTCGGGATTTTATTCGTACCTTTGCACAGTTAAAAACGCGCCAGAGGGGCTGAAAAGTGCCTTAAACGCGAAATTTATAGTTTTTATGGATCAAACATTCGACAACGACAGAATTATCAAAATCAACATCGAGGAGGAAATGAAGTCCTCGTACATCGACTACTCCATGTCGGTCATCGTGGCACGTGCACTCCCTGACGTCAGGGACGGCTTCAAACCCGTCCACCGCCGTATCCTGTACGGTATGATGAACATTAACAACGTCTCGACGCAACCTTATAAGAAATGCGCACGCGTCGTCGGTGAGGTGCTCGGTAAGTATCACCCCCACGGCGACTCATCGGTCTACGGCGCACTCGTGCGCATGGCCCAGGACTGGAACATGCGCTATACGCTGGTCGACGGACAGGGTAACTTCGGCAGCGTCGACGGCGACTCGCCGGCTGCCATGCGTTACACGGAGTGCCGACTCTCGAAGATGGGCGAGCACATCATGGACGACCTCGACAAGGAGACCGTCGACATGCAGAACAACTTCGACGACTCACTGCAGGAGCCTACCGTCATGCCGACGAAGGTGCCCAACCTGCTGGTCAACGGCGGCAACGGCATCGCCGTGGGTATGGCTACCAACATGCCGACCCACAACCTGGGTGAGGTCATCGACGGCTGCTGCGCCTATATCGACAACCCCGACATCGACACCGACGGGCTGATGAAGTACATTCCCGGTCCGGACTTCCCCACGGGGGCTTACATTTACGGACTGCAGGGCGTTCGCGACGCCTACGAGACGGGCCGCGGCCGCATCGTCATGCGCGCCAAGGCCGAGATTGAGAGCGGCGACCAGCACGACAAGATTGTCGTCACCGAGATTCCCTACGGCGTGAACAAAGCCGACCTCGTGGCCTATATTGCCGACCTGGCCAACCAGCACAAGATTGAGGGCGTGGCCAACGTCAACGACGAGTCGGGCCGCCAGGGCATGCGTATCGTCGTCGACTGCAAGCGCGACGCCAACGCCAACGTGCTGCTCAACAAGCTGTTTAAGATGACGGCTCTACAGAGCTCATTCTCAGTGAATAGCATCGCGCTGGTGAAGGGCCGTCCCCGCCTGCTGACGCTGAAGGATTGCGTGAAGTACTTCGTCGAGCACCGCCACGACGTCACCATCCGCCGCACCAAGTACGACCTGCGCAAGGCTCAGGAGCGGGCCCACATCCTGGAGGGCTTAATCATAGCCGTGAACAACATCGACGAGGTGGTACACATCATACGTAACTCGAAGACGCCGACCGACGCCCAGCGCAACCTCGAAGCACGCTTCGAGCTGGACGAGCTGCAGTCGAAGGCCATCGTCGACATGCGCCTGGCACAGCTGACAGGCCTGCGCGTCGACCAGCTGCACCAGGAGTACGACGACCTACAGAAGCTCATTGCCGACCTGCAGGAGATTCTCGACAACCCCGTGCGCTGCCGTGAGGTGATGAAGCAGGACCTGCAGGAGGTGAAGGAGAAGTACGGCGACGAGCGCCGCACGGAGATCATACCCTTCGACCATGAGTTCAACGCCGAAGACTTCTATCCCGACGACCCCGTGGTTATCACCATCTCGCACATGGGCTACATCAAGCGCACCAACCTCGACGAGTTCCACGAGCAGGGCCGTGGCGGCGTAGGCACAAAGGCTGCCCGCCACCGCGACAACGACTTCACGGAGTACATCTATCCGGCCACGATGCACAACACGCTGCTCTTCTTCACCAAGAAGGGACGCTGCTACTGGCAGAAGTGCTACGAGATTCCCGAGGGCGACAAGTCGTCGAAGGGCCGCGCCATTCAGAACATGCTCAACATCGAGCCCGACGACGCCATCAACGCCGTGCTGCGCATCAAGAACTTCGGCGACGAGGAGTTCCTGAAGTCTCACTACGTCGTCTTCGCCACCCGCCAGGGCATCATCAAGAAGACCCGCCTCGACCAGTATAAGAACGTGCGTGCCGCCGGTGTCCGCGCCATCAACATCAACGAGGGCGACGAGGTCGTAGGCGTACGCCTGACCAACGGCAGCAACGAACTGCTGCTGGCCAACCGCAACGGACGTGCCGTACGCTTCGACGAGGGCGACATCCGCTCGATGGGCCGCGTCTCAACCGGCGTCATCGGCATGCGACTCGACGATGGCGACGACGAGGTGGTAGGCATGGTCTGCGTCAACGATCCGCAGACGGAGACCATCATGGTCGTCTCAGAGAACGGCTACGGCAAGCGCTCCGAGGTGGCGGACTACCGCAAGACAGCCCGCGGCGCCAAGGGCGTGAAGACGCTCAACGTCACCGAGAAGACGGGCCGACTGGTGGCCATTAAGGTCGTCACCGACGAGAACGACCTGATGATTATCAACAAGTCGGGCATCCTTATCCGCCTGAAGTGTGCCGACGTGCGTGTGGCAGGCCGCAACACGCAGGGCGTGCGCCTGATTAACCTGACGAAGAAGAACGACACCATAGCCTCAGTGTGCAAGGTGACGTCGAGCCAGGACGAGGACATCGAGGAGGCCGAGGTTCCGACCGAAGTAGAAACCCCAGAGAACGACGCACCGCTGGTGGAGTTCTCAACAGAGGATAATGTTTAACCAATAATTGATAAGCTTATGAAAAAGATCATGATGATGGCCATGATGGCCGCTGCAGCAACGACTGCCTTCGCACAGTCGGATGTTGTGAAGAATGCAAAGAAGCTCCTTGACAAGGGCGAAGTCGAAGAGGCCATTAAGGCCGTCCAGCCAGCTCTGAACACGGGTTCGGCCGAGGAGAAAGCTGCCGCCTGGAACCTGCTCAGTGCTGCACAGTACAAGAAGTTCTCAGACATTCAGGCCGTGAAGATTGAGAACCAGGTGAAGCAGGCCAACAACCCCGTCGACGAGGCCGGCATGCACCAGGCCGCCGTGGCATCGCTCGAGGCTGCCATGAAGTGCGACGAGTTTGACGCCCAGCCCAACGAGAAGGGTAAGGTGAAGCCTAAGTTCCGCTCGGAGAACCAGAAGATCTACCAGAACGGACGCCTGCAGTGCATCAACGCCGGACAGTATCTCTATAACGAGAAGGACTACGCCGGTGCCTTCAAGGCCTTCGCTCTCTATGTCGACAGCGGCGACTCGCCCCTCTTCACCGGCATGGACATGACGCAGGACCAGTATAAGGCTGAGGTGGCTTACTTCGCCAGTCTGTCGGCCTATCAGGACAAGGACTACAACAACGTCATCAAGTACGCCCAGATTGCAGCCCAGGACACCGCCAAGGCTAAGGATGCTACCGAAATCCTGGTCTTCTCGAAGCGCGAGACGATGAAGACCCCGCAGGACACGCTCGAGTATATCAGCATGCTGAAGGAAGCCAGCCAGAAGTTCCCCGCCGACAACCGCTACTCAGCTTGGATTGGCGACTACTACCTGAACTCCAACAAGACCGACGACCTGCTGAAGTGGGCCGAGGACGAGATTGCCAAGAAGCCCAACGATAAGTTCGGCTATACCTACAAGGGCGAGGCGCTGCGTCTCTCGGGTAAGTTCGACGAGGCTGTGGAGTGCTACAAGAAGGCCTTCGAGATTGACCCCACCTACATCGCTGCTGCCTATCAGGCCGGTGTGTCGCTCAACTCCAAGGCTATCGAGCTGAAGGACCAGCTGGCCGACAAGAAGACCGGTAAGCTGACCGTTGAGAACGCCAACAAGATCAAGGCTATTCTAAGCGACGCCAAGGTCTATCTGGAGAAGGTGCGCGAACTCGACCCCGACCGCAAGACCGTGAACTGGGCTTACGCACTCTACCAGATGTACTACTCGCTTGGCGACAACGCCAAGGCAGCCGAACTGGAGAGCCTCGTAGGAGGAAACTGATGAAGTAAGAAGAAAGAAGAAAGAAGTAAGAAGTGAGAAGTGAAAAGATTATTACGCTTCTCTTACTAATGATAATTCCGTGCCTGACGGCGGCTCAGAAGACGAACGAGAAAAGCGTCCGTCAGGAGTTGAGTCAGGCACGGACTATCTTGAAGAGCAAGCGAGGAGTAGAGCAGGCTGAGCAGATAGCAACCAAACTGCTGAAGGACTCAGCCAACCGGCAGGACAAACGTATCTATGCCGTCTGGTTTGAGTCGGTTCTCATGCAGTATCAGGCCGTCAACGAGAAACTCTACATGAAGCAACGGCAGGACACGGCACAGTTCTTTGAACTGACGCGCCGCCTCTTCAGCGTGGCCGAAGCCCTCGACTCGCTCGACATGCGTCCCAACCGGAAGGGTAGGGTGGAACTGGATTATCGGCGCGACAACGCCGAGCAACTCATGAAGTTCCGGCCGAACCTCTTCGTCGGCTCTACTTACTACGTGCGCAAGGGCGACTTCCGCCGCGCCTACGACTTCATGGAGTCGTATATGGACTGCGCCCGGCAGCCGCTCTTCGCCGACTATCATCTCGACTCGCTCGACACGCGCATGCCCGAGGCGGCCTACTGGGCCACCTACAGCGGCTATCGCATCGGCGACCCCGTGCTGACGCTGCGCTACCGCAAGCTGGCGCTCAAGGACACGGCACGGATGGAATACACACTGCAGTACATGAGCGAGGCACGACGCCTGCTAAAGGACGACTCGCTCTACACCGAAACCCTGCGCGAGGGGTTTCGCCTGTTCCCCACAAACAGCTATTTCTTTCCGCGGCTGATGGACTTCTACACGGCCCACGGAATGAACGACGAAGCCCTGAACGTCGTCAACAGGGCTCTCGAAGTGAACGACAGCAGCTGGCTCTACCGCTACGCCAAGTCGTCGGTGCTGTTCAACATGGGCCGCTACGACGAGAGTATCGCCCTTAGCGACACCCTCATTGCCCAGAACGACTCCATGCCCGACCCTTACTACAACGCCGGTACGGCCTACCTTAACAAGGCGCTGAAGCTGCACCCGCTGCGCGAGAAGAAGCTGCTGAAGCAGACCTACCAGAAAGCGCGCCCCTACATGGAGCGCTACCGTCAGCTGGCGCCCGACCAGAAGCAGAAATGGGGCCCGGCTCTATATCGCATCTATCTGAACCTCAACATGGGCCGCCAGTTCGATGAAATCGACCAACTCATGAAATAAATGTCACGGGGTGACGCTATCAACTACGAATTATACGAATTCAACTAATTTCAGAACTTGATGGCCATCCGTCATCCGTCACCCTCATCCGTCACCAAGTAATTTCTTGATTATCAAACCGTTTAGGCAATCGAGGCGAGTAGAGAGAGGTATAATAGTAGCGAAACATAGAAAACAACCCGCACTTCCCGCACTTCCCGCACCTGACTTCGCCTTGAGAGGCGGCGGAAGGCGCGCGAAAGGCGGCGCGCCACGATGTTCCCACGGCCTGGGACAAACGTCCCAGGCCGTGGGACAATTATTCACCGCCCATGAATGTCGGCCGC
>OCTX014533740.1_pt1 | contig 22977 bp, 15 predicted proteins | sample 1539691 | NCBI WGS metagenome assembly OCTX01 (sample SAMN02144231, study PRJEB22623) | gut metagenome | biome: sheep rumen | host: Ovis aries | place: New Zealand
GTATAGCTGTAGAACTTCCATGTACCATCCGCGCTTTTTCTAAGTAAATATTCAGGTGTCTGGGTTATATATGCCTTAAGCCTGATTTCCTGCTGATCGTTTACATCGCCAATCAGTTGTCGAATACTGTCTGCAATTCCGTTTCCCTCATTTTTCCATACCGAAAATGGTTCTTCATAAGTACCGTCATACCTTTCGGTAGAATATATATGAAGCGTCTGATCGTCATATTTTTCCACACCATTTACCTGGAAATCCTTTAGCTCCATATTTGTAGTATTAAGGAATCCATTATTGATCTCTTTTCGCATCTGGTAAAATAGTGTCCAGTTAAAATTCTCATCTTCCGGCACGTTAGTCTCTATATACTGCATCAAACGATCAAGCCTGTGTGTACTAATATCATATATGTAAGCATCAAGATAGGCGGCAAGCAGATCCTTTGCCATTTCGTTGGCAGGAATAAGCGAAGCTGATGTTTCAGCGCTGACCGAATCTGTTTTGACATGGATATCCAGCTTCCACTCTTCCAACATCTCATCAGCAGACTCCGTCATATCTGATAAAAGGTCAAAACACCACAGTGACTTTGAATAATCATAACCAAATGAGGAATACTCCCAATGCGATCCGACTGACGTTACCCAATTAAAATTACCTTCAGTCGATGACCATTTCATTTCCTGTCCGTTTGTTTTATCTTTTATATGTATATACATTTTTATTTCAGGATAATCAGAAAAGTCCCATTCCGGTTCAATATTATATAAATCAGAATCCTGTTCTCCTGATGGTTCTGTCTCTTGTGATGATGAAAAATCTGATGCCGTATCAGCAGATACCAAGAGCGGTCGAGTTGCAACAACTTCATCCCGGAGTGCCTTTGCGCTTTTAAGAAATTCCAACTGCTCTTCATAGTTGGTAACATCCAATTTTGACACTCTCTGTGACAGGTCATTGAGTTTCATGGCCTCTGCGTCCGACAGCTGATACTTTTGTATTGTTTCACTGGCAGATGCAAACCACTCGCTAACAGTACCCTTGCCTTCAAGCTCATTTCTAAGCTCTTGAGCAAGTAATTCCGTCTGTGATGAATCTATGTCGCTCAATGACACTATAGACTCATCGTTCTTTTCTCCACTCCCGCCTATCACATGCATTAAGCCAATAATTAATGCAAATGTAGCAATTACCACGATGATAAAAATGCCCATTTTTCGCCCAGCTATTCTTTTAACTGCAGTATCATTCTGACCAGCACTTACTTCTACATTAAATTCATTTTTTAAAGGGTTCTTACATGCTGAACAAAATGTATTCTCTGCATTATTCTTCGTTTGGCATACACTGCATGTAATATATTCCTTGCATTTAGGCACGTCCGAAAGTGGGGCTCCACAAGTCGTGCAGAATTTATCATCATCTTTGTTTAAGCTATTGCATTCCGGACAAATTATCATTTATTCCCCCAAACCGGCAAACTAATTCTCGCTGTCTGCTTTGATATCATACGTTCCACATCCGCCCATTTGAAAATGTTCAATGCCCATTCAGGTGATGTGCAGTTTCGTAAGCTAAAATCATTTGAACATTGGCATACTCATACTGGTTTAAATAGGAGTCATTAAAATCCTCGGCTTTAATTCTTGGATGATACCATTCTTTTTTATTGAAATACTCAATCCATCTTGGTTTTTTGAAGGTATATCCCGCTCTTGCGTAGATCTCATTTCTTATGGTTGCAATTTGGTCAGCCGTAAGCCCCACCAAATCATTCTGGGAATAGTATCTTTTATCTGAGTCTGGCCAATAAAAAGAAGTAGGAGTGTCATTTTCGAAAGAGGTCACGATAGCTGTAGGCGCAGGAGTCGGTGTCGGACTTGGGGATGGCGTCGGACTCGGGGACGGAGTCGGTGTTTCTTTCGGACTGGGTGTGGGCGTAAATGTCGGTGTCGGCGTAAATGTGCCGGATTGTGGGTCCGGATTGCCAGAGGGATCTACCGCAGCGCTCGGTTCAGGTGTGATAGGATATTCTCTGACAACCATCAATTGCCCTCCCATCCCGAAATTGTTTTCCAAAATCGGCGCAATTATTACTATACCGGCAAACACAGATAAAACATATGCGCATGTTATTAATGCAACTTTCTTTCGTCTCTCCATCAATGCTCTCCCATAATGATGTTATTCTGTCAGAGGTTCGCGGCTCTTATCCAACATTTTTACCACCACCCCTGACAGAATAAGAAAAAGCATGTTACACACATTTCAGAACCAGTTAAATTCACTTATAACCCAGACTGGCTCATCAATCATACTCAATAATATATCCGATTTTCCCCGACCAATCAGGATCCGCATCCAGAATATTGTTCGCTACATCATTAAGCGCCCACTGAAATGATGCGGTATGCTGCAGCTCTACCCTATTCTCAATAACACTGGTGTCTTGAGAATTCACCTTGCTGGGATTTCCTGACTTCCAGAGATCTCTGGCATAGGATTTTTCGCCATTCAGCGCATCTCCAACCAAGTACTGTTTCGAATCGACCCAGTAGTACATGTCATCATCATCAGCCCTGGCAGCGCTGATATACAGTCTTACCGTATCCAGATCAGCCTCCTGGAGTAAAGAAACCAGCTTTTTATATTCCTTCTCTGTTTCAATCATGGCAAGGTGACCTCCGGCTTCAATACTTTCCTCAAAGGCCTGATCCCATGTACAATCTTTTATAACAACCTCGTAACTTGACTGACCACTTAAGGAAATCAGTGCTGTTATTACTGCTAAGAGAACTGCGCCAAGTGCGATCAGAAAAGCTGTTGGGTTTTTCCGTCCGGGTTTCGGTGGGGCGTCACCTGATGACCCTCCTGTCGGCTTTTTTTCTACCTGTGTTGATGGCTCTTCTTCCGCTTCGGCAGCCTGTTCTTCCTTTGAATCGGGCTCTTCGTAAGGAGTTTGACAATTCTCACAGAAAGTGGCATCTTCGGACAACGGCTCGCCACAATTTTTACAAAATTTCACACCTGCCATACCTTAACCCTCATGCATCATTAATAAGAATTTGATCGAATTGCTATTTCTTCGTTATTGCAGCCTTTGCGATATAAACATCCCCATTTTCTTTTTTAATTGTAAAATTGACATATTCTGTAATGCCTGCAATTGAAACCTTGCATTTTACAAGGCGAGTTTTCCCGGGGAAGCCATACTTTACCGGTTCAATCGATATTGTTTTAAGAATATCGCTTACCTCCAGAGTAGTGTCGCCTGTATCCGGAATCAAACCGGATCCGATCGATTCAACAATAAGGCCAACCAAGTCATTCATATCCTGTTTCGTAATCATCTTAGTTACCAGGAGTGCAGCCTTAATCTTATTGCAGAGACTCGGTTCCAGGCATTCTGCCATTTCGTCTAAGTCCAGCTTATTTGAAGCTTGCTCGAATTCATGCAATAGTTCCTTACACTCTCCCCTTCTGGGTCCGGTGATGGATGAGTACCCAAAATAAATGGCACCGCCGATCGCAATAATTATTAAAATCGGAACAAGTACGCCCGCCATTTTAGCTAGCATATTACCTTTGCGGCGCTTTCGACCGTTGTCGCCTTTGCCACCACCTTCACCATCGTCATTTAAATCAAAGCCACCGCTCGATCCGCTACTATAAGGGTCCCTATCGGCTCCATCTAAAGAATCTTTAAATCCAAACGATGTTTCCTGTGATGTATCAAAAAAGGAATCTGATGCAGCTTCTGCAGTAAAATCAAAAAAATCATCATCCGGATTACTTATATTCTTCTTTTTGCCAAATAATCCCATTTGACTCCTCCTCATTCATCGTAATCATAACCATCATATGTCTCTTGCTCTACTTCAGTTTCAGATATACTGGAACTCGTTTCAGGATAGACTTCTTCATTTTGCTGCTGATTGGATAAATCCTCTCCTCCAGCTTCTCCTGTGTCTCCTGCTTCTTCTGTTGTATTTGAAGCATCGGCAGCTTCTTTCATACTCTGCAATTCTTTTTCAAGACCAGCTTTATCCTTGTTTAGAGTATCAATTTGATTTTTTAACTCTTCAACTTCCCTTTCAATAGACGCATTCTGATTCTGCAGTGTTCCCAGTTTCCTTGTATTCATAATGAACATTGTAAGGAAAACAACAGCTGCTATCACTGCCATTGCTGTAAAGACCTTAAACAGCAGAAGCTGCTTCTTTGCCTGACGAACCCTTTTCGATAATTCTCTGACTTTTTGCTTATTATTTTCTTCATCAGAATCGCCTTTTCGTGAGTTAGCCGACTCAATTTGTTTATTCTGCTGGCTTTGCATTAATGATATAAACTTTTGATTCAGGCTCGCTTTTTCTTCCTCAAGCTGTTTTATCTGATTACTTAAATTGGCAATTTTCACTCCAAACTGGTTACGCTGCTCATTCTTTTCCTTCAACAAACGATCATTCTCAACCTGCATCTCAATTCTCAGACTGTTTTCACTTTGTTTTCTCTGAGACTCCAATCTGGCGAACATATTTCCAATGGCGTCAATGCTTTTTTTCTGGTTCAGATTATTAGCAAGGAAACTCAGCTGACGATTTCGTTTTTCGCTTTGATTCTGAAGGTAAAGATCAACGGTCTGCTGCGCCAGATTGCTGTTCGGATAAATTGTCATGTAATAAGCTGTCAATGCTTCGTTTCGATAATCCGGATTTTGCATAAGCTCATTCTGTTCATGATAAATCCGTTCCAGTTCATCAATGCTTTCAACAGAATTACGATTCCACCAAAATAATTCCCCTGCAGAAAGTCGGCCAATAATATCCTCATAGTATTTAAACGAGGAGGCTAAAGCCCCCTTCTCTTCAAGGACCTTTCTTTCTGAATAATCGAGATTGGACAGCATTCTTTCATCCAACTTTTCTGTAAGTTTCTCAATAAGTTGAATACGATGCTCGTTATATGAGTATTCTTCCGCAGCATCAAAGTCGTAGATAACAACCGGAAAACTGTATTCAGTCAAATCAAATGTCTGACTGCGTTCAGCGGTCATAATATAAATCGGTATTCCACCATAATCCTGAATCTGATTAAGATCCCTCGAGTTTATATTTGTCTCAAATCCAAGCTGCAGACGAAGCCTTTGAGGCATCAGCAGATACAACTGTTGAAGCAGTTCCGGAGATTTTCCCTCTGCATCATCTAATTTAATAATGAATCTTGTCCGGGGATCTTTTTCCTGAGTTTCCCACAGCTTTTCAAGCGTTCTGCAAATCGCCTTTCGATTTCTCTCCGCTATTGAGCATTTGGGAAGACTTCTGCTTCTCCACATTCTGCTGATAAGCTTGTCCGGAGTGAGCGAAACAGTCTCCTCACCGGTCAAGTATTCCGTTCCAAACACAGATTCATTAAAACTCTCTCCTGCAAGTTCTTCTTCTGAGCAAAGATGGATTTCGGCATAATTGGTTTTCCTCGTAAGGCCCGGAGATCCTCCTTTTACACCAAATACAGGCAGCCAATTGCTCTTTGTCGCATAGGAAGCATATTCTCTGATGTTAAAATCCATAAAAAAGAAGGAGCGATTCATAGACCCATTGACAAATATATTGGTCAATGTCTCACGTATTTTACCATGTTGAATAATCCTCTTCTCATTGAAAAATGATCCAAAGTCATCCGTCACAACTGTATCCTGCACCTGTCTGGCATCAGTGTAGGTCAATATTCCTGTCTTGTATTTCACACTATCACCCCCTGTAGACAGCACTGTTATCTGTGACTACCCTTTTCAGACGATTTGGAAGCTTTGTTGCAGGCAGAAATCCATCCTGCGTATTGAGCTCATTGACGATTTTCTGGTCAAGAACCGAATGGTTTATAAATAGTTTCATTACTGCCTGTATTCTGTATCGCATGGCTGTTTCGGTTACAGGAAAATAGTTTTCCCAACCAGACACAGAAGTACCAATGCTGTAATACTCTCTGTATGAAGGTACGAAAGGAAGGGTAAACTGTACGTTATCCAAAACCTTGAGGCCGAGCACCTCCATAATCCACTTGCACAGAACATCGATTCTGACACTTCTAAATCCGCATTCTTTCCCGTCTTTCATAAAATGAGGTATATCCTGTATATCTCCGTTATATCTTGCGCCCGATCTGCCAAGAGCCGAGCAGGACATCATGGATACATATGTATATCTTGATATCTGATTAAATGTTTTTCCGCACCACTCAAGGGGTTCCCTCACATTTCGGTTGTCGGTCATATCATACACTCTTGCCAGATTATTGATTTGATTCTGAAAACAGTAACCGGGCGGAGGTACTATATTCTTAAAAGGATTCGTTGCTGACGGATGATTTCCCGGGGCGGGAGACATATCCGCCTTTGTCATCACCAGACACAGGGGCGGTATTTTGGATTTTGATCCGCATCTGTTATATATTTCTTGAGCAATGTCAAGCAAAGCATTTTCAGGAATTTCCTTCTTTTCTCCTTCAGCATTACCATAACCGGTTCTGTCAATGCATGAACATAATAAATACAGGCTACATTTATCAATTACAGGATATGTCGTAAACGCGCTTTGATTCACTTGCTGGTTCTTTATGTCATAACACTGTTCACCGGCAATATCTACAAATGTAACAAGTTTTGTCTTACGACCCTGTACATCGGAAATTCTTAACGTAACATTAAATGTCCCCTCGTTAGAGCTTGCATTTGTTTTCTCTACTGCCCACCCCTTGTCATACAGTTCCTTATTCAGCATCATAATTTGGTAACGACTGTCACAAAGCGGCGCTCCCGGATAAGATATCCCAAGATTTTCAAAATCTCTCTGGAGTTCTCTGACCATAGACATAATCATGCTGGTCTTCCCTGAACTCTGAGCACCCAGAAGACCTACCAGTTCATGGGGATACCGTCCGGCTCCTTCGACAACAGGCTGACCACATCGGGGGCAATATCCGCGAATCGTCATCGGCTCATGGATGTCTTCATAGTTTGCACTTGCTGCATCATAGGAATAACGGATTGTATCGATAATGCTGCTCTGACCATCTTCAAAGAACTCTGGCTCGATCCAAAAACCCGCAACATAGTTCGATGTGTTTTCCTGCATCACTCTGTGCATTTCCGCAACTTCGTCAGGCAGAATAGCAAACTGATTCAATTGCTGAGTTATAGTTTCTGCTGCATCTTCACTAAGCTGAAACCTTGCCTCAAGAGCATCCTTCCATTCTTTGATCAGTTTTTCCGCAACCTCTCTGTTTTCTCTCGTACTGAACAATCGTTCCAATGCCAGCTGCAGATCAGAATACTTTGTTCTGCGCATCTCGCCGGCGAATACGGCTCCTCCCTCATTTTCACCCATAAGCATCAGAAAATCTTTGAGAGTGACTTTCATAAATGTACGCGTATGATGTTGCAGTTTGATGTTTCTCTTATCGGCAAGCTCCATCAGCTTTGCAGCGCTGATCTGAGTCGTCTTTCTCTTGACAAACTTTTTGAAATCGCCCTTTTCATCTTTCTCCAGCTTAGAGGAGCCTTTATCTCCCGACTTTGACGAATCAAAGCTTCTGACCCTGATGCCCAACAGATCTGCCAAGTCGAAGTTGATCTCATCGCTGGCTAATTTATTACCGCAATCCACACAATAGTAATCATATGTCATATCGCCGCATCCCCCACTCAATATTTACATCTCTGAAGCACTATATTTCTCCAGAAACAGCGGATCAAATCCTATTCTGTAATCAGATCCATCTCTGCCACCCTGCGGAAAGAAAATATATCGGTCTGTATATTCCCCGTTTTTATCCTCTGTAGGCTTTATTACATCAGTAAGAAACTGAAATCTCTCTGTAGGCTCATTCTTATAATAGAGATAAATGTATTCGCTTCTCACCCGTTCAGGAGCTCCGTCCCAGGCAAGTACGATTTCATGCGCATTTTCCTCAAAACGTCTGCACCAAGGAAGTTTTTTTATTGACCATGTGATTGAGTGCTTTCGTCCTGTTTTCGAAAAAAAGAACCGGCATTCATCGACAATTTGTTCCCCTGACTTCTCTACCACATAAATGTAGCTCTCCGGTTCACCCACTGTCTGTTCAAAGCACTTCAAACCATCCCAGTATTTAGTAGGGTATAGTTTTTCCGGAACAGAGTTTACAGCATCTCCCAGATTAAAAAAGCCATAAAAAACTTCATACTCCTTCCCCTGCTCAGGCATAATCGTAAACCCTGTATTGGATTTATCAATTCTCTGCATATGAATGACCTCCTATCAAAAAGCATTCTTCATATTGTTCAATATCGTATCCGGATCCGAGTCATCCAGATTGAGCAAGTCACTCTCATTGATCAGAACTATTTCATTCGGTTTGATAGCGGGATAACGATACGCCTCTCGCAGACCCTGAATCTCATATCCATTTGTATTCCATCCGTCCAATGCTTTACCTCCAATAAGAGCGAGGGTCATTCTGAGTTCCAAAAACTCTCCATGTATAGTCTTTGGCTTCATGTCCTCGTTCACTCTGGCAAAACAATCCTCAAGATTTTTATACTGCCCGGCCGTCTGAAGTTCTTTCATATATCTTTTCTTTTCTTTTTGCTTTTCCTTCCTGAGACTCTGCAGATCCGTTGTCTGTTTGACGAGTTTTCCTGCAAGCTTCTCATATAACGCTTCTGACAGCGTCTTTATTTCAGATGCCGTATCACCTTTACCTGCCCCCTCTGTAACCGCCTTTTTAAGAGATCCATCTTCCAAACTGCTCTTTAGCTCCTCGTAATCCGGAAAGTGGAATTCTTTCCTGATAAACTTTTCAACGCTGTCAAACGATGTCGCCTCTATAAGCTCCAGACGCTTTCGTTCAGTATATTCTCCACACCGCTTAAGCAGAATGGGGTGGTTTGCTGTCACAGAGGAAGTATACCCTGAGAAAAAATTCCCTTTGAAGTCACTCAGGCTCACCGGATACACTCTGCTTTTCTTTCTGAATTCGCGCGATGCATTTTGAAGGGCTTCAATAGATGGATTATTCGTATCTCTAATCATGACAATCGTTTTTGCCATCTCCGGATCGACTGCCTGATTCTCCCATTCATCTATCTTTTTTATCTTTTCAACACAGTTGGCAGCCCTATCCTCATAATAATCCACATAATCGAACATCTTAATCGTCGTGCCCGCTTTGACCTGCTGTCTGAGTTTATGATAATCTCTGCGGCTTAGCATATGAAGCAGCTGTACCATAGCGTGTTCCTGACTGGTGTACTCCTGAAAGCCTGATATTCTGAGCAGATAAACCTGATGAGACACTAGCGGTTTTTCTTTTGCAAGCCTTATGATAAGTTTCGCCAGTTCTTCACGCCTTTCATCTGATATGCTCTCGTATGTGGCACGGCTCAGACATATCATATGGTGCTGATCAAAAGAATTGTTTACTTCCATGGCTTTCTGCAAGCTCTCGGCGCGCTCAAAAAAGTCATTAATCCACTCTTCTGTAAGATTTTCAAGCGGCAGATAATAGCAGAACAGCATGCGGCCGCTATTGGGAAACAGCAACTCGCCCTCTCTTATAAGATCTCTTAAATGAGCAAAAAGAGAATTCCCGTCCATTTCTTCATTTAGATATAAAGACTGTCCCTCTTCGAACAGTTCCTTCATCCAAATGTCTATCATGTTTTGCTCCGACTGTAGATCAAAAAAGATTGTAAGCGCATCCTGATTCGTATCAAAGTTCTGAAGCTGTGTCGACATATCGATAATTCCTTTCTTCAAAGAGAGGATACGGCAGCTGCCGTATCCTCGTTAAAATGAACAGCACCTATCAAAGTGCCAAGGTCGGAAGATACTCTTTTGCTGCTTCATAAAGAGCAACTACCAGCTCGATTTCACCCAGCACATCATCATCAAGATTCAGATTGTCCATAATCGAATCAACGGGATCCTTCTTGCTGCCGCCACATAATCTGTCATATGCAGCGATTGCATTTTCAATCCAGGCAGCACGTTCTTCAATCAGGATATCATACTCTTTATCAGTGAATGCATCTACATGGTCCTTGCAGAACCCATCTCTCAGGCCTTTATCATCGATACCTGCAGAATCAAGCAGCATCCTGTAAGATTTATAAACGATTGCCATATCGAGACCATTCTGAAGATACTTCTTATCCAGATCAGACATATTCGCCTTCATGCGCCGGCTAAACGTAATGATCGGCTCTACAATCTGACCGGTTCGTGTCTCATCTGTAAGAAGCGTCCACTCGTATTTATCTTCATCTGCATTGACCAGACCATTAGCCACAAAATGCCAGAAATTGCGAGCATACTCGAGCTCTCGGATTGGTCCTTCCTGCTCCCGAAGTGCGCACTCCACTTCATAATACCTGTAGAGCGTATCCTCAAGATCAAGATACAGACCTGTTGCTTTTCTCATGATTCTCTTCATGTAGGCGCGATGCGTCTCCGTGACCATCTCATCTGTCCACATCTCTCTTCCCAGGATCTCATTGAAGTCAAATCCATCCGCGCCGAAAGCTTCACTGTTATACAGCATAATCTGCTTCCGGTACTTACTTCTGGAAGCGCGGTTCTGTGCGGCTAAGTACTCGAAAAGACTTTCTCCCCTGGCAAGCGCACCATCTTTTACCTGCCTGTAACGTCTAACATCAAGATTCGTCCAGTCTGAAGGCAGTATATTCAGATAATATTTATATATATTTTTCTCAACTTGCTTACATTCAATGATACCAAGCTTAAGGGCAGCTTCAATTTTCTTATCAAAAACATCCCGCCTGTACCTTGCTTCAAATGTATTCTCGGAAGATGAGAAATCATTCTGATAGCGAATAATATTAATGGAAGGGTAATTTCTCCAGGCAAGACCGGTTCCGAATATCACTTCATCGTTCTCAGTAATCGGTTCCTTTGCAAAACGTGGACTGATTCTTCTCTGTTTGTCAGTCTCACTCTTTGAAAGTTCTCTATACTGGGAATAACCTGTATCCATATGGAGAGAGAAGTATTCTCCATTATTTAAATGAGCATTTGCAGAGAACGCGTTCTGATATCCATTTTCCCACAGGCTGAGATCCTGCAGATCGCTGATAGCATTTGCGACAGATGCCTGATAGCAGACTATTGCATCCACGACCGTTGATTCAGCAACAGTATCTCCCTGGTCAGTATAAGAACCAAATGCTTTCCTGATATCCTCACCGTGAGGACCTGAGAAGAGTCTATCCGGAACCAGAATTACTTTGTTGATATGTCCCATCTTTCCGTTGGTCTTCAGAGCAGGTTTCGATGCCTGAAGCAACCTCTTCATTATATCCTCAACAGTATTGTTGATCTTTATCGTCTGCTGCGCAGGTGAAATATCCTTGAGCACTTCATTAAAATAGTCTGTGATTGTGAGGTGGAGACCGCCTTCATCGGTTGCATATTTTCCAATCTTTCCGATACGGCTCATCACATCGTCAAATGCCTGACGTGCTTTCTCGTCTTCACCATTGACCCAGTCATCTGTGTGATCAAAAAAAGCACTCACGATTCCCTGCTTTGCGTCAGCGACAACAACATTGTTCACCTTGTTCTCAATCGTTCTGACGACCCACCGATACACGTCTGAATCAGAACACAGGTTTACACCATTGGGATCCCCGGTAGTATTCGCAAAATCCTTATAATCATCCTTGTCCAAGCTACTTCCGACACTCGTGTAATAGTTCATCATTGCCTCAAGGATATTTGCAAAACGAACACAGCTGTCCTTAAAGTTGATGATCCTATCTTCGAACTCCTTTTTCCATCCTCCATTCACCCCTGTCATGCGCTGAGACACTTGATAATAAACATCACTTTTTGCCGCTGACTGGGCTCTTCCTATCCACTCATCTACATTTTTCTGGGTAAAATTGCGCCACGCTTCAACGATAAAAACACCGCTCCCTTCAAATCTCGGCGGATATTTCGGCGGAGTATTGGCATATCTTGCAAATGCAGTTGTAACTACCTCAAGCTGTCTTTTAAGGCAGATATCTGAATAGTCTTCTGAAATTCCATTTTCGTCATCATTCCCCTTACCCTCATAGAGGTACTGGATTGCGCGCGGGCCATAGATGTTCATTACCATTTTGGCCTGATCCGTAAAGTTCTCATATAACTTATGGAGTCTGTCTATTAAACCCGGAATTGCGGTATTCACCGTCCTGTCAACACCAAAGCCTCTCAGATAATCCGCTACCTTTCCCATAATAATTTCCTGTCTTGTGATTTCCACATTATTCTGTGGCAATCTTGAAGCATCTTGGAGGAGCGCATTAACTTTTGTTAACAGCGTATTTTCATCAAGTCTGGCTCTGGCATCGACATTTAAAAGTACACGCATCTGCTGTTCAAACTCAATACGGGTCAGGCGGGATTGCTCGGTGCAGAACGCCGCTGACGCTGCTTTTTCTACGCCGATTCCCTCTTGTTTGATATACAGTTTTTTATTAATCCGGCTCACCACATTGGGGATGACAATTTTTTCCGGAATTGAAGCATGAGCATAGCCAATCCCGCAATATGAATGAGAGTCCTCCGGGCATGCTCCGCTGGCAAGTATCCCGCCATTTAACATGCTGCCTTTAGACATACTCGTTAAACGCATGGCATTTAGGTTGCTGTAAAACGATCTCTGAGAAAAGCCACCCGTGTTAGCCGCGATTGAGTTCACGATTGTCTCAGCAATCATGGATACAGCCTCATCATAATCACCGGATATAAGAACAGGGTAATCATACAATTTATTAATTTTGCTGATTTCGACGTCATTGGCACTGTTTTGTGAGGGGAATAATTCCTTCCTATCCTCCTCAAAATCCATGCTCATATAACTTTCAAGTTCTTTTAGTGCAGCAAATCCATTCCGATAGTGGCTGTTTTTAGCCTTGTCCGTATCTGCAAAGCGGTCTGCTGTATCCGGAAGCATAATATAGCCATATACCCGGACTCCGTTAACTGCCGGGCAGGCTTTTCGGGCTATTGCTGCGATATCCAAAAAGGTTCCGCTTCCGTTTCCGCCGCTTATGCCGGTAAGAATCATAATATCGATTGGAAGGTTGGATAAAGACTTCCACTCATTTTGGAACAGAGCAGATATTTTATCCCGCAATATAGCATCGTTGGTCTTTCCACTGTTCTGATCATAGAGCTTGATTTTACCCGTGGTCCGATCCTGGCTTGCGCCGTCTTCATTCAGCAAGGTAATATCGTAATTATCAGGAACAAAGCCTTTATAGTACGGATTTCTTTTCGATTTTTCCAGACGAATCTGTGCTCCCGGCGAAGATATATTGATAACATCTACTCCATCCTTTTTTGCATTTGCTATCTGACCAGAATCCGAGTCCAGGACGATAAACTTGACATAATTGGTATAATCCGGCGCCAGCTTTTGATTTGCAGTTTTAATAGCTGCTTTGATTGCGGACATGCCGCTTCCGCCTGTGCTGATGACCAGTGTCAGTCCTTCGCGTCGAGGTTCTCTGGCAGTGTGTACACCAAACAAAGTACCATTCCCGGCATCTACAGTTCCGATTCTAAGACTTTTTTCCAGTTCTTCTTTGGACATCTGTTTAATATAAGGCATCTCTTCCTCCCTCAATTTCAGCTTATAGCCGTTTTATACTTAAATCTCTTCTACCTGCTTCTATACATATACAGGTTTTTCCCATCTGTGGACCTCAACCGGATGGAATGACCTGCCTTTATTGGGATCTTCTTAATCTTTTTACTCTTATCAAGCGGATTGTCGTCAATTTCAATCTCTTCTATATCATCAAGATTTGTAAAATACACCGCTTTTGAAAACTTGGTGCCTGCTTTTAATGTGACTCCTCCGAAATCACCGTGCTCATATAAATCCGGTACATCCTCCAGCAGGTGATTTAATCTGCAGGATGCCCTTTTTCCACTTCTGGTTTTACCTGGTGCAATTTCCTGAACATTCTCAATATCCCAGGTGCCGTAAATCTTTCTGCCTGTGTACCCATACAGAAGCATGACAAGCGCCGTCAAAAGAATTGCGCTGCCTATCCCTACGGGGATTTTGTGTTTATGAACAACTTTCTGCCATCCACCGTCTGACACGACCCTGAAAGTCACAGTCTGACTCTCGGTGAGATCGCTGTAATCAATAGCAACCACCTCTATGACAGCTTCTCCGGCCGCGTCTGCATGAATAGTCATCCCCTCCTGATTGTCATCTTCAATCCATTCTATACCGCTATTCGAATCTTCAATAACAGCAACTCTGGGTGGTATTCCGTCAGGGTCTTCAAAATAATCTGTCCACACAATTCGCGTGGATTTTTCATTTTCTTTATCATATGTCAGTTCGATCGTTTCATTCGAATCTCTCAGCAGTTCAAGAGGTTCGTTCTTCACTGTAAGGATGAACGATTGAACTGCAGGCTCTTCTTCTGAATGATCATCCGCAATCACAGTAATCTCATAATTTCCTTTTTTTGATCCACCCTTAATCGAGAGCGTATCTCCCTTGACAAGGTGAGTAATGTCGACTGATTTATCATACTTCACCTCGTAATGCAGAGCATCATCATCTTCAAAATATTTCGACAGATCAATCGGCTCAATTTCTTTATAAATACCTGCCGTCTGATCCGGAATTGCATCTACAGCACGCGGCGCCTCATTATCTATCGTGTAGGAGAGCGAATTACTGTCTTTTCGACCGTTTTTAAAGACCTCGTCTTCAACGGTTGCCATGACTGTAAATGTACCTTTGTCTACAAATGTATATGTAACCTCATATCTATCTTTGTCGGCCACCATATCAATAGTCTCTTTACCATTGATAGTCAGTTTCGCAGGATGCTCCCTGTAGAAATTATCCGACTTATATGCAAATCCATTGTAAACATATCTGGCGGTAAATTTTACTTTCGTGCCTGTTTTGACTTCTCCTTCCTGCACATCTGCCGACAGTTCAAGATTCGTTTTCTTGAATCCTACAGACAGAAGATCAATACTTACATTATCCGTCCCGAAAACTGTCACCTTCCAGTCTCCCTCTTCAGGTGTCAGGATCTTAATTGAGACATAGCCATCCTCAAAGTTTGTTATAATATCTTCATCAGATGTATTGCTATCTGACTTTATGACTGTCTTGTCACCTGACGGAGAAACCAGTTCGATTCTTTCGAACTTTGGAACTTCACCTGTCAACGTAATATTTTGTTCCGCTGTCATTTCACTCACACTGACAGTAAACTCTTTTTTACCGTTTTTGATCTTCCCGGTTTGATGTTCAACCTCGCTTTCCGGGTACATAGCTGCAAATATTTTCTCGAACTCTTCCGCAGCCTGCTCCGCACTCTTCAGTTCAATCGGCACTGTTCCTGTTTTGGATGGGATGTTTTCCCGCATCTGGTGATAAGCGATTTTTCCAAACTCCGTTTTACCGGTTTCGTTTGCATAGTTCAGCTCCATGCAATACACCGGCCAACTGCTGGATGCGGCTATGGAATTAGCCGCGTCGATACTATCGAAATCATACCTATTATAAATATCATCCTGCCCCTCTACCTGGCCATCGCTTAATAAAATAATGGCAGCAGAACCATCCCCAGCGTTACCTTTCTGGAGAATCTTGCAGGCAACTTCATATGCATAGCCAAGGGGCGAATAATCTCCTTTTGGTTTGATATCTTTATCAATTGCCTTGTGCACACTGGCTTTCCGATCTCCCGAAATATCCTGTAGATCACAGACCAGCTTCACCCTGTTCTCACTGATTTTGTCATTTTTATTGATTTTATATGCTGACGAGCCATAGTCTTCTCCGAAGGCGATAACTGCAAGGCGTGTGTCATTGACCGGCAGCATATCGACAAATTTCTTGGCCGCCTGAAAGGTGAGTTTCTTTGGATCTGTTCTTGTCAAAGAGCTGGAACAGTCTACAACCAATACGAAGTCTGTTGTCCCTGACTGTTTTCCCGGAGCTGCCAGAACAGACTGAGCAGGAACAATCGCAGCTAAAAGCATACTTAACCCTATGACATAACCTACGACCTTTTTTACTATCAATTTCCAGTTCTGTCGCATAACTTCCCCCATCACATTTTTGCTTTTCCTTCACCAAATATTCAAGTCTCGTTAATACAAGACTAAATCAGGCTTCATGCAGAAGAATCAAAAAACACTTATCTTGAATTATATCACAAAAGCGTTAATAGACAATCTCTATTGTTGTAGTCATCTTAATATTTTCGTAAGATATCTTGATTTGCCCCTTATGACTTTCTTTTATCAAAAAGATTTGCAAAAAACAGTTTCTTAATATAAAAATGTGCAAATCGAATAGTAGTATTGGCATTTACAACCCATGCTGCGATTCAATTTCAAGATCATGAATTACGCGCTCTGCCATGTTTGTTCTATAAAAAAAGAAGATTCTATAATTGTTAGAATCTTCCTCACTTGCAGGGATTCGCTAATGCTGTTTTCATCTATAAAACTCTATTTCTGATATACAGGTATCATCGCTGAATGACCCCGGATACACTTCGCCCAATATGAAACTTATATACTCTGTCTCTATCTCCCGGTCAAAGTCCAGCCATACAGGCTCCATCTTATCTTCGAAGAAAAAATTATATGTTTCATATGCTGTCTCGATTTTCATTGTTTTGCTTCGGTTATTATTTAAGTATCTCTGAAGATCTCTCCAATTTCCCAAATGCAATTTCATATATCGTATCTTCGAATTTTTCCTGAATTCAATTTTCAGACGCTCACCTTCTCCTTTACCCTTAACTCCTTCCTGCCATGATGTGATAACATTGCCATCAATTGCGTTTTGTGCGTGATAGTAAATCGTATTGCTTTCCGGGGCCAGTTCTGATGTACTGGATGCAAATACTGGTATTACTTTTGTCAGGCTTTCAACATCCGGAGGATTACTGATTATAGCCAATTGAGGAGCCGTCTCTTCCGGAATTTCTACCGGGCTTTCAACTGAATTTTCTATTGGACTTTCCGTTGAATCTAATGATTCCGTACTCAATGAATCTTCTGTGCTTTCGTCTTCTCTCACCACAAATTCCAGCTTTCCGTGATGCCCACTGGCCCGATTAAGATAGTCTATGCCTATTATGCTTCCAAGCACAACTACAGCTATCAACATACCGAAACCAAGACGATGTGCGTGGATTCTGTCCTTAATCCGTTTCATCCGTTCGTTCATATTCATCGCTCTGTCCCTCATCATAATTGCTTTTCAAATGAAATCCGCACACAAACCTTCTCTGTTCTTTATAATCAGCTAAATAACAGGAAAAGGGCTGTTCGGAAGAAATGCGATCAGCTCCTTCCGGCGTAAAATGTCCGCAATCATATTTCTCGCACAAAGTTGTTTCCTTATCATAGGAAACCAATACAAAAGTATGCCATTTCCAGTTAGGAATGCCGCCAACCCCATTATCCTGTATCACAATATCTCCGCGCTGTAAATCTTTCTGCTCTGTGACAAGTTCAAAACCATGTGATGTGAGAAATTCGATTTCAGATCCTATCGCCATGCCACCCTCCGGCTGATCTGTCATTCCCAAATCCCATAATGCACGGGCAATAAGCCTGTCACAGCTTATTACTCCATCTTCACATGGCGGAAGTGTGCGCGAATTACCATAGGTAAATCCATTGTCATGTGCCATATGATATACCGCTTCCACAGATTCAAGAAACTCGTCTACTGTAAAGTCTGCATATTCAATAATCGGTTCCTTTGACACATAACTTTTTACTATCTCCAAAGTCTCCGCATCTGTTATGTATGCAGCATTATCTGCCTCCTGTTGTTCAGGCACACTTGACACTTCTTTTTCCGCCGTTTCCGGCATACTGCTGTCAGATACCGGATTCGCTGCAGTCTCCGAAAAGTCGCTGTCAGCCTCACGATATTTGTCCTCAGATATCTGTGACATCTTTGAGTCATTCAAATCATTTTCTTTTTGACTGCATGCTGTACATACTATAAGCAAAAGCGATATTATTATAAAGCTTATCATCCTATCATTTTTAACTGCCGACTTCTTCATTTTTCCCCTGAATCCTTATCTCTGTTTTGTGTTCCGTAATCAGATAATAATTAAACATCCCTTCAAGTATACGGGAAAACGATACTCATTATTTGGACAACTGACAATTCACTAATCTTATATAATTGCATCCCTGTATTTCGATTTTCAGCTTTGAAACCCCACTGATGTCTACCGAAAAATCTTCAGGCACCATTCCCTTTGTCACTAATTTCGATGTATAAACAGCCTGTGAAGAATTATCTGTATATATTCTCATATAGGTGTCTCCCGACTGTACATCCCGATATTCTGAATTCAATATTACCCTGCCTGAAATAGTTTTATATCCACAGCCGTCAATATCATATATGACCCAATTTTTCGCACCCGCGTCTGTCCCAGCAAGAGCTCCGGAATATGTATTGCCATAATTATCCGTAACCTGTCCTTTTAAGATCTGAAGCCCCCCCATAGCGCTGGAACCGTTGCAAAAATCAAGTTCACTAATATCTACAGGGCTATAGCCTCGTTCATTTGAATATTTGACCATTGTAGAGAAGTATTCTGGGTCATCTTCGTTGCTAAGACCTGCATCTACCAATCGAATGTCATTACAGCCTCTGATCTGAATGCGAAGCCACTCAACTCCACTGACATCCAGTTTTATATCCTGTAATTCCACACCATTCCTTACCTGCTTGGATTTGTATAATTCACGCCCATCGCCGTAAATATACAAAAAAGTATTGTCATGATAGTCAGTCCTGCGTTCATAATTAAGAATCACTCGACCAAAAAACCACTTATACTTCCCTGCAAGTCTATATGAAGTAGCATTATCTGCCTCGGTCGTTTTTCCTCCAATCGCGTTTGAATAATAGTTACCATAATTGTCTCGTATTCTTCCTGACAAAGTAACTAAACACAACTCCGGATTATCTGCTTTTATTTCCCCATCAAATTCCGTTAGAAACTGTGGGGCTGCTAAAGGGAGAACCTCTGCAGAGTCCGGTGTAGAATCCGATGTAGAGTCGGTAATGCTCTCTGCCTTTTCTGCAGACTCACTATCATCACTAATCATATCTTCTCCTGTATCATTATCATTTGGGGTACTTGAAATCAAATCATGAGTGATTAAGATAGTGCCTGGTCCGTCCCCTTTATTACTTATACAAAATAGCACAACAAGCAAGATTAAACCGAGAGTTGCTCCTGCTGCCATTATTATCTTTTTGTAGTCTTTTTTGCCCTTTTCCGGAAGTTCAGTTCCCGATTCAATTTTAAAAACATATCCGCAATCCGAGCATGTATTTGCTCCTTTGACATTCTGAGCGCCACAATTTGGGCAAAAGAAAAAATCTTCTTTTATAGTCATGTGCTTTTGCTTCCTCACTTCTTTCTAGAATACCTTGTAATCTATATCACACTGTTCGCAACTATCGGCTAATGATAACATTTTCTAATCCTTCCGAATAATGCTACTCACTCAAACCTATAATACGACAAAACTCTAAAAAGATATATAGTTATCTTTATTAAGAAATTACAGGCTTATACCATCTATTATGAGCTGACACCATCAATATTTCTATTCAATTATCCATGCATTCAAGTACTGGGTTTACTTACTCCGGCTTGCAAACATACGTAATATCGAATAAACTATTAATAGTAGATTTTATATTTCTAAAGCATCTTTGTAGTAAGCTAAATATTATTCTGCCTATATATCTATACTATGTTTACTTAGCAATTATCACTCTAAGTTTAATATGCAATACCAATTTTAATAAAGTTTGAATTTTATCTCAATAGATGTTATGTAATCTATCCCTCTCTGCTATTTTCGCATTATCGTTTACTGTCTCGTATCCACTTCAGGATGCACAAACAAATCAATCTTTGCGCATGCGAAGCAGCAACTGCTGCCATGAGGGGCCGCAAGCGACTCACTGGATCTTCTGACAGATCCTGCAAATTTTAGGAGTTGCTATAACACATGGATGTCGGAAAAAGAATTGTCAATCTACGTTCCACAAAAGGGCTTACAACAACAGGACTTGCCTATAAAGCCGGGCTCGCTCAAAGCCACCTTCGCGATATCGAATTAGGAAACAAAAACCCAACAATAGAAACTGTAACACACATCTGTGATGCCCTCGAAATATCTGTTGCTGAATTTTTCTCAGAAGAAATTGAAAACAATTTAACCGATGATGAGCTCTTCCGAGCAATTTATCGATTAAATGCTAACCAAAGAAATCTGCTACTACAATTCCTAAAGTCTATGGAAGAAAACTGAAGTATTAATTCAGCTTTTGTACCAGGTGTGCGTGTGCATGTTGTCTCACACATTCAGAGCTCCGTGCCTTATTTACATTTCCGGAAGCTGCCCTGAGACAGGGCTGTACCACAAGAACTGAATTGAGACAAGGTCTCTTTGGCTAAAGGGGCTGTCGCATTAGACAGAGTCACCACTATATATGGCAGGCATTTACAAATAACGTCTGCCGTATATAGTGGTGACGCGCCTTTATGCGACAGCCCCTTACATTTATCTCATCTCACCACCGGCACCGAACTCGCCTCGAGCTGCTGCAGCGCAGCGATGCGGTCCGCAGTATGAGGATGTGAACTTTTCAGTGTAGCAAAGAGTCCGCTCGATTTTGCCAGATTACCGCCCTCAAGGAATGTCAGCATGGCCTGCAGCTCTCGTCCCTTGCCGCATTTGAAAGCAAACTCATCCGCTTTGTATTCCTGGCTCCGGCTCGACTTCAAGACCAGCAGATTGCCTATTCCTGTCCAGACAGCCATGAAAAGATTAATGAAAATCATAGTGAGGAAGCTGGAGAGCGAGCCCATGATAATCATGAAAAATCCATCTTCTCCGCCGGTAAAAATGCCAACGATTTTGCAGATGACATCCCACACCACGATGCCGATCCTGAAAAACGTTATGATAGCTGAGAAAATCAGATTTCCTACAGTGATAAGGAGAATCGAGTCGGTATCATGATGAGCAATATGGCCGAACTCATGCTCAAAGGCTGCGAGCAGCATTTCATCGCTTGCAACCAGAATTCCCTTTGTAAAGCAGATTGTTTTTCTTCCAGTTGCAAATGCATTCACCCCCCGGTCATCATTATAAAACAGCTCTATATCATCGGGAATGGTCCTGCCTTCAGAATTCGCTGTGATCTGAGCCCTGCGTTTCGCCTCGTTAAAGATCGGCATGATTCTCTGAATGACCGCGTCATCCGTCAGCGGAGAACAGTGGGTCTGGAAGCGCAGAATTCTCTCACCGATGGGGGACAGGGCAATAGTGAGTGAGATGATATACACACCAAGACCGACCGGTATAGCAATTCTCACATCGGGGAACATAAGGAAGCAAAATGCTGCTATAAATGCAACATTCATGAGCATATAGATAATGACGGGAATGTTGTGGCCTTTAAAAAGTGCACTCAGAAATTCCACAATATATATAGAAGAATTACCGGACGGTGCTGACGCAGCCGGCACTCCCGGGTCCGGCGTTGCCGGTACATTAGGCACCGGGATATTCTGGGCACCAGCCTGCAGCGAGATCTGTGAACCGCCTCTGTCAGGATACTTTGCTGCGGTTCTTGTCTGTGATCCACGGACAGCCACTGTTGCGTCTTCATCCATCCTGCCGCCATCTCCGCCTCCCATAAGTACCTGACGGCGCTGATGTTCAACATGAGGTTCGCTCTTTCCGACCGAACCGACCGGAGTTCCGCATCCCATACAGAATGCCGCTCCTGGGATCAGCTCCTTTCCGCAGCTCATGCAGAATTTCATCTGTTTTTTCGGTTCGGGTTCCCTGGGAACTTCGAATTTAGTTCCGCACATGAAACAGAATCCATCTGTGTCATTGCACTGATTCCCGCATTTTGGACATATCTTCATAGCAATCTCCTCATATCTGTCATATCACAGCCACCGATCCGTCTGCACTCACGCACCTGCAGCAGTCGTGATAAACCTCAATGAACTCGTATGTGCCTCTGGCAGCCAGGGCTCTCGCTTTGGCAAGCTCAGGCGGCATGCTCTCATTCTTCTGAAAATGATGTATGATCCCGCCGGAGATATTAATCGAATGGACATCATACTCCGGTCCGATATAGCACTTCGCGATGATGCCTTCGAGGATCCCGCCGAGTTTGACCTCCGGGAATTCCTCCTGCAGGATCCGGATGATCTCATCCCTCTGTGCATCACCCAGCACATGACTGCCTATATCGAGCTTTCTCATGGCCTCCATATATTCCTTTGATCTCGGCTTTCTGAGCAGCCGGTCCAGTTCGAGCTTGGACATCTGGCGGGAAGCTGTACGTGATTCATTCTTCCTTTCCAGAGAGAGCCCGCTTCCCACCTGCTGGTTCTTTCTGTTTCCTAAAATAGGTCTCGGCATATTGACCTCCGTTCAAATATGTCAGTTATTGGACAACAGGACCTTCCTAGTCTTGGGTCCCTGTCTCTGGGAGAGCTTGTCCTCACCGATTGGTCTGCCAGAAGCCGGCACTGCTCTTGTTCGTCCCCACTCGCGGATGGCCTCGATCTTCTCAGGGCTGGTCTGGGAGAGCGGCACGACATTGTTGAATGCAGTGAGCAGAGCCTGCTCATTGAGGATAAAATTCGGATTAGATATCTGGCGATATGCAAGATCCCTGACCGTAGACTCCAAGTCCGCTCCAGTGAATCCCTCAGAGAGCTCTACCAGTCTGTCTGCAAGCGGTCCCGTGAAATTGAGGCGCAGATATTTCCTCATATAAAGCGCAAGTATATCTTTTCTCTCCTTGCTGCTCGGCAAATCGATGAAGAACATCTCATCAAATCTTCCC
>OCTX014576502.1_pt1 | contig 22967 bp, 26 predicted proteins | sample 1539691 | NCBI WGS metagenome assembly OCTX01 (sample SAMN02144231, study PRJEB22623) | gut metagenome | biome: sheep rumen | host: Ovis aries | place: New Zealand
TCACGGTCGATGCAATTGCGCGATACCCCATACCCTGGGCACGGAGCTTTCGGATTTGTAAAGCCTGCTCATCCGTCATGAAATCACCTCGCTTTCCTTACTTTTTCACGAAACGGTTATCCCCGCTTGTCCGGTATAAATGCGTAAAACTCTACCCCGTCAAAAGTTCCCGGCAATACCCCTTTTGAATTTTGCGAAAATGCGCAAATGAGGGGGCGGCGGTCCCTGTGACACTTTCGCACAGAGAAGTGACCCCGGCCCCCGGTTTTTAGTAGTGATACTCCGGCCTCGAGTCCTCTCTTCCTGTCTTCTGATCATGATGCTTTTTGCACAGCGGCTGCCAGTTTGACCGATCCCAAAAGAGCTCTGAATTACCCCGGTGTGGAATGATGTGATCGACAACCGTTGCTCTCTCATATCTTCCTTCCTCGCAGCACTTCACACACAGCGGGTGCGCCTGAAGGAATGCTTTCGATGCTTTCCGCCACTGACTTCCATATCCACGTGCAGTCGTTGTTTCACGGTCTGCCGTATGAAGCGGTGCATGCTTATCACAATACTTCTGTCCATACGGAACCAGGGCAGGACAGCCTGGGTGCTTGCAGGGTGTGTTCGGTCTTGTCGGCATCGTGTACTCCTCTCATTACAGGCGTCAAAAAAGGCCCGGCAGCGCTTGGCTACAGGGCCTCTTCAGTTCTTGTCAGTCTACACTATAACACAGAAAAACGGCCCCGTCAGTGACCATTTTTGTTTTAGTGCTTTAGAAAGTTTGCATCAGCAATAGCAATATCGGCAATGCTCAACATAATTGAAAAGCATTGAATTATAACATTTCTTTTTTTGCAATATTTTTCGCCTCGTCATGATAGAAATAGTTACAAATGGTAGGAGGCTCGCCGAAAGGTGCGAAATGCTGATTATCATTGTGGACATACAGCATTCCTTCCCTTGTTGAATACTTCAGAATTTCCTGATCTAAATCGAACCAATAATCCTGGTTTTTTTTCGTATAAATATTATTGTACAATCCATCCAGCTCAGGATGGTGCCCGTGCACCCAATCAAGAATTCGTTTCTTATAATCTCCACGAAGATTCAAGTTCTCAAGAATAATGAGGTTACATTGACTCTTCACACGCTCAATAATGGAAATTACATCAGTAATACCAGGAAATATTGGAGAAATATAACAAGTAGACTGTATTCCTGACTTATAGAAAAGATGCATTGCTTTCAATCTGCGCTCAACACTCACTGCTCGATCCATCTCATTACTGAAATTCTCGTCCAATGTATTGATCGACCATGATACGTGAGCTAAAGGAAACTGCTTTATTAAATCAATGTCTCGCAGAATTAGATCAGATTTGGTTGAAATACTAATGCTGACCCCTGTCTCAAGAAGCTGCTCCAACAGTGTGCGCGTTCGCATATACTTGGACTCTATAGGTTGATATGGATCTGTCACCGAGCTGAAAAACACTTTTTTCCCGGCATATTTTCTAAACTTTATTGTTGCAGGCCAAGTTTTAATATCTACAAACTCACCCCAAGGTTCTATGTGGTGAGTAAATCGCTTCATAAATGAGGCGTAACAATATTTGCAAGCATGGGCACAGCCCACATAAGGATTGACAGCATAATCCGATACCGGTAGATTCGTCTTTGTCATAATATCCTTAACTTCAATCTCTTTGATGACCATTTCCGCCTCCAAAAAACTCTTTTTAATCTTCAAAACCATACTGAGCTTTCATTTTTTCGAGCTGTGTCTTGAGAGCTTCGTATTCCGCCCTCTTCCGTGCTTTTATTAGACTCTCACATCTATACAACCTTTTCAAAGCGTCTTTATTACTTGAAGTGAAGTAATCCTGAACATCGATCTGATAGGTGCTGCGTTCTTTATCATCAGGATTGTTACTGGTAAAAGTAAGCGCGTAACCACAGATATAAGCTACAACGATCATATCATCAAGGGAGAAAGAGTCACGGTGTAGTTTATTATTCAAATAAGACGTAGAGCAACCGAGAGCCATCGCGATATCTTCTAATGATCTCCCAGATTTATCCATGAGCCATTTTACAATGTTTGACTTCGGCCGAGATTCCCAGGTCGGACTGACGGTCTCGATAGTATCCATGCCGCTGATCTGACTTAGCAACGTGCAGCTATCATACAATTTCGTTAGTTGTTCAGCAATTGATTTTCCATTCGCAATGGCGTCCTCTTCACGCTCCAATTGGATTGAATGCACAATTCTTTTACTGTTTTTATTCATTCTTGAATCTGTCATATTTTTATACCTCATTTCGGAATAAATATATTATAGCATTTATGAATGACATTTCAACTATTTTTAAAAATTGTGCTTTTGTTAATTATACCATAAGTTTATTGACATATATATAGATTTGCTATATTATTCATATACCATCGAGAAACGGGTTCCACTCGATTAGCAACGGAAACTAAATACCTCTCATGCAAGAGATACCACTTGTCCTCACGGACAGAAAGGATATAAATATGAGCAGTAAAAAGCAAGATACATCAGTAAAACATGAAGCAGCCAAGAATCCAACTCAGGGATCTTTCAATTTGAAACAGCATCTTTATGAGGACGCCAAACATGCTATAGGCGATTATGAAGAGAATCATCCCGGTACCATAAAAAAGATCGCCGGGGCCTCACTGATAGCTGTAGGTACTACCGTCTTAATAATTTAACTTAATACTCCGGTCCAGGAACCCCTTATTTGACCGGAGTATCACCTCTTTTCATTGTCCTGAGCAAGACATAAAACGGCTCTTTTTTTATTACGAATACACAATGCACAAACATATACCTGTCATTGTCAGCTCAACATCACAGCCTCTATTCTCGAAGCTCGCTTTTGGTACTCGAGTGTCAGAAGTCCGATCGCCTCACGCCTTCGAGACGCGATTGCCTTCCGGCTCATAAACAGCATAGCTTCCGCCTCGTTCCAGCTCGCGCCATCGAGAACCAGCGTGCTCATGACATCGTAGAGATCATCTGGCAAGTTTCGAATACACTGCTCGAGAAAATCGATCTCGGAATCAAGATGATCATATTCTCGGACCCACTCTCCGATCACTTCCTCGTTCATCTGATTGACGCGGTCTCTGAAATGCAGCGCCACGCTGCAAGTCTTATCCGAAGTGTTACTGGTCTGCACCCGTTCGCCTCCTGGCTGCGAAAAGGTCATGGAGTCAATCACGTCATCGACAGTCACAGGGACATAGCTTTCGATCTGTTTTTTCAGAAACGCTCTCGTGCTAAGCATCTTCGGATAGTCCGCTATCAGTTTTTCTACATGCTCACGCATCTTTTTTCCCTCCCAGTTCTGCTTTAACTGCAGCCATGATGGCTTCCTGTGTGTCGTCTTTTCTCTCAAGTGCTGCCAGGACCTTCTCATCGATCGTTCCCTTCGTGACGATATGCTGAATCGTAACCGTATGTTTCTGACCCTGACGATATAGTCTGCCACAACACTGCTGATACAGTTCGAGCGACCAGGTAAGTCCAAACCAGACAAGGTGACAGCCGCCTGCTTGCAAGTTCAAGCCATGTCCCGCCGATGCAGGATGTATGATCGCCACAGAAATCTCGCCTCGGTTCCACTTCTCGATATCTTCATTCTTGTCGATCGGGACCGCTTGGAACCGTTCTATCAACCTGTCCTTGTCGTGTTTAAACCAGTATGCAACTAAGATCGGCTTTCCGTTCGCAGCTTCGATCAAATCTTCCAGCGCGTCGAGCTTTCGATCATGAATCCTCCGAACGTTCCCATTCTCGTCATAGCAGGCACCGTTCGCCATCTGAAGAAGCTTATTGGTAAGACCTACTGCGGAAGCTGCGTCGATGTCGCCTCCTTCCATCGGCAGGATCAGGTCTCCCTTTAGCTGATCGTATTGCTCCTGTTCCTTTTCATCCATCCTGACCTCAACGTTCGAAACAATAAGCTCCGGCATCTTCAGATAATCCTTTGCCTTCATCGACACACAGATATCACTGATCCGATCGTAGATTGCTTCCTCCGCACCCGGTTTTGGCTTGTAAGAAAAGATCACCGTCTGATTTCTCTTATCCGGTACAAAGAAGGTCTCCCGGTATCTTGTGATAAACCGACCGAGCCGTGCGCCCATGTCAAGAAGACCGATCTCAGCCCAGAGATCCATCAAGTTTCCGGGTGTTCCGGTAAGTCCGACCACACGCTTCACCTGACCACGCACCTTCCTGAGCGCCTTAAACCGCTTACTCTGATAGGACTTAAACGAGGACAGCTCATCAATGATCAGCATGTCAAAGTGAAAGTACCCGTTCTCAATGATCCAGACCAGATTTTCTCTGTTTACGATATACACGAAGGCCGGCTTCATCAGGGCTGCACGACGCTGCTTCTCATTCCCCATCACGACCGAATACGTAAGGCCATTCAGATGATCCCACTTTCCAATCTCCTCCGGCCAGGTCCCGGATGCGACTCTTTTCGGAGCGATGATGAGAACACGACTCACTTCAAACCGGTCCAGTAAAAGTTCCCAGATCGCTGTCAGTGTGATGATTGTCTTTCCAAGACCCATATCTAACATGAGCGCACAGGCCGGATGCGTGATAATGAATTCCGATGCATATGCCTGATAATTATGTGCTCTGTATTGCATGAAGTACCTCCTCTATCTGATCTATCCCGTCCACGCAAAATACCAAAAATCCAAGCGCCTCCAGCTGCCTTTTTCGCTTTTCCTGCAACGGACGCATTTTCTGGCCCGGAGCCTTAAGCTCTACAAAGCCGATCCTCCCATTCCCAAGGAGGATCAGTCGGTCGGGCACGCCATCGAAACCTGGGCTTACCAGTTTCAATGCCAGACCATGTTTTTCCTTTACGGCCTTTACCAGAGCCGACTCGATTCTTTTCTCTCTCATACTCCCCTCATTGCTGATATCTATTACCAAAGGCTCTGAAACTCTATACGCGTGTATACGTGTATTACGCGTACTTATGCCCTTTTGTTTTATTATTATTCACCTATTAATATATGTATCGGCAATATCGGCAATAGAAGCTGAAAACCCGCATGGTTACAAGGTTTTCAGCGTTGCTATTGCTGTTACTATTGCTGAGCAATCGGCTATAAAATGAGCCTTCGGCAATGGCCGACTTCTCAGCTAAAAGGAACCTCCTCTTCCTCTTCACAGATTGCCGATCGCACGTAAGCGCACTGCGGACCGTAGTTGGGAAATGACAACTTCCCGGATTTATTCCCGGTATACCGTTCCCAGCCTTCGATCTTTCGCATGACCGCCGCGATCGCATAGGAGTCCTGCTTCTGAATGAGTGCAGGATCTTTTCCGAAACACTCGGCCCAGATCTCCACGTTACAAACCTTCTCCCGTCGCACAGTGCCCTTCTTGCCCGCCTGATCGAACTCCTCGCTATCAAGGAATACCCTGCGCTGCGAGAGCGTCATCGTCTGCCAATCGGGTGGCAGGAGCGTATTCAAATACTCGCGGACCAGACCCTCTCTGTCGTCATTTTCAAGAGCGTCCTGCTGTCGTTCCATAGCAAGGGCAGCTTCCTCGCCTTTGAGGATCAGCTCTTCGCCTGCGTTATAGAGTGTGAGTGCTTCCGCCCAGATCTGCGCGATATCCTGCTTTGTTAAGTCCCACGGATGCCTTGCTGCCGTTCCGGTGAGATTGACCGGCCAAAAGCGTCTGTTACCCGTCACGTCACGAAGGAAGCCGGTCATTGTATTTGTGGTTCCAACGATGATGCACTGCCGCGGATGCGATTCAACTACGGTTCCGTAAGCGACGCGGTACTTATCGTCCTGGCGGGATGCAAAGCTCTTCACGGTCTCAACGTCAACCTTCTTGATGCCGTTCATCTCGGAGATCTCCAGGATCCAAAAGCCCTGCAGCTTCTCCGGTCCTGTCTTATCCCGCATATCCGCGATCGAAAGAGAATCGGAGAACCAGGCTCCTGCAAGCCGGGCAAAAAAGGTACTCTTACCGATGCCCTGATCGCCGGCCAGAACGAGGATCGTATCGAACTTCACACCCGGCTCATAGATACGCGCGACAGCTGCAACAAGCGTCTTGCGCATGACCGCCCGTGTATAGGAAGAATCCTCTGCGCCGAGATAATCGATAAGAAGTGTGTCGATTCGCTTTGTACCGTCCCACTCCGGAAGGGAGTCGAAGTATTCTTTGATCGGATGGAAGGACCTCTCGGAGGTTACAGTTAAAAGTGCAGACTTCAGCTTCGACGGGGAGTAAATGTGATAGACACGGTCCACGTATGCGGACAGGGATGCCAGATCTGCATCCGACCAGCCAGCTTTCAAAGGCGTCCATGGCAGTTTCTCTGTATTCCGGATATCGATTCCGCAGCGGTGCTCGTTATACGAGATGGCCTTCAGGCGAGGATCGTGCTGCAGGATCATAACAAAGTTGGTCAGAGAATCTTTCACATCGCCGCTTTTGCCAAGTTCGAGGTTAGTCTGCCAGTCGATGTCGCTCTCTCCGTCCTCGTCAAAGTCAGAAAGGGCAGCCGCCTGACGCTCTTTGGCAAGCTGCAGCCGCACCTTCGTATCCTGGGAAGCGAACTCCTGCATCGCCTTGAAGGACGGAAGCTTCGTGGTGGCTGTATCCGGCTTTGCCTTATCGTCCAAAGCTGCGAACTTATGCACACGGACGAGATCAAAGGCATTGAGGAGCATGCCGCTTGCCGGATCCGTCGCATGATGCGAAAAGGCAAACTTATCATCGTACAGAACAACACCGGCTGTAGACTCGCCTTTGATATAGTCATAGCGGCCGTTCATGACAGACGGTTTGTATACATCACCAAGGAAGGTATCGATCGCTTCTTCAATGCTGTATGTCCGGCAGAAGGAACCGATGATACCCTTCTTCGTAAGCGGATCCGCCTGCTTTGCGATGCTTCTATTAATAACCGTATCTTCGCGGGAGCTTGTCGGCCAAGTTGACGTATCGTGCCAATCCTTATAGCGGGCAAGTACCATATCCGGATTCAGCATCGGTCCGTCCTGGGTTTCAAAGAGAAACTCGCCGTCGATACTTGTGCTCGGCCAATACATGAGCTGCTGCACCCGGTAGCAGGTTTCATCGACCATATCGATACCGATATCCTTCGCGATCATCCTGGCGATGGCCGGATACTCGTCAGCCGTTACTTCCCTCGCAAGAGGAAGAATCAGCCGTACACGCGGAGCTTCCGCCGTATGCTTGTGCGTCGAATACATCATGCACTTGTAATCAAAAAACATGCATATCTCGTCCCAGATACCCGGTGTTGCCTGATCGAGATCAAGCGTGAGAAGGGAGCGTCCTTCGACGAACTCTCCCTTCCTGCGGCCACCCACAAGGAAGCCGCCGACGAATCCACCGACGTCCTTGATGTTATCTCTCTGGCCGCGCGTCATTTTTCTATACTCCGAAACGGTCTCCTTTGTGCGGAGGGTATGCGAGCAGCGGTCGATCAGCTGCTCCCAGGTCCAGTCCTCGTTTTTCCATTTGTAAGCCGTGCGGCTCTTACCGATTGCTATGCGCATGCCTTATTTCCTCCCTTGCGATTTTTCTCTTGAGTCTCGTGATGCCGACCTTGGCGCCGTCAAGATCACCGGCTCTGATCTGACCGATAATCGTCTTGTAGGTCGGCCAGGGGATTTTGTATTTGATTGTGCTAAGCTCCTTCATAAGTTTCGCTTCCATGCCTTATTCCTCCAAAAACTCCATATTGCGGAGTGCTCGTTTATACATTGTCTGTAAGTGCCGATAGTTCCTGCCGGGCCGCTTTATGCCGGCCTTGTAATCTTCTTCCATGTCTTTCATCTCTTTCTGCCGATCTTCCATGTATGCCTTAAGGTGCTGCCGGAGCTTTTCCTTCTCCGGCGCACAAGCATACAGGTTAATAAGCGGAAAGACGATCCTTGCATCCTTTATCGTGCAGGGGAAGAACTGTGATAAGGTAAGCTCCATCCTGCCCCTCGGATACGTGATATACATACGATCTTGCATCGCTCTCTCCTCTCAGTCTTTCTGATAAAACGCACACTCATATCCTGCGGCATTCAGGACCAAACCCTGTGCCCAGGAAGGTGTCTCGCTCATGATCTGGCATGCCGTTTCAACATCCGCATCAAGCGGTGTCTCGAGCACGACTTCATCGTGTACATGCATAACAATCTTGTATCCGGCGTCGGAAAGACGCTGCATCGCCTCCGCGAGCAGATCCCGACAGAAGGCCTGGATCAGGTTCTCGACGATCTTAGGCCCGTAGGATTCAATCCTCTCCCAGCGTTTCGATGTGCCGACGCCTTCATAGGTCAAGCTATCCCGGTCATACTCGTTCCGCATGATTCTTGGCTTTGCGTAGAAGAGGCTTCGTCCGGAGGGAAGCGTCGCAATGAGGAATCCAGACTCATACCGGAAAGTGAAACACTTAACCCGCATGGGCTTTTTCTCCTTGACCGCTGTAACGGCAGCCTTGTCGATGTCCCACCAAAGCTGCACGATCTTAGGATTCGTCTGCCGCCAAGAGTCAACGATCGGCTTCAGCTCCTCTTCGGTTAATCCCTGGTCAAGAGCACCCATCGCTACCATGGCGCCGACGCTCCCGCCGTAACCGAGAGCGAGCTCCGCGATCTTCCCCTTCTGCCGAAGCTCTCCGTTCACGCCATGCTTTACAACCGGCACGCCGAACATCTGCGATGCCGATGCACAGTAGATATCGCCGTTCTCGGCAAAGACATCCATCCGCCACTTCTCACCGGCTACCCAGGAAAGCGCCCTGGCCTCGACCGCGGAGAAGTCTGCAACGACGAATTTGCATCCGGTCTTCGGTACAAACGCTGTCCGGATAAGCTGCGAAAGAAGGTCCGGAACCGAATCGTATAAGACCTCGGCTGCTTCGAAACAGCCGTTTCGGATAAGGCTCCTGGCAACTTCCAGATCAGAGATATGATTCTGCGGCAGGTTTTGCACCTGGATGAGACGGCCGGCCCACCTGCCTGTTCGGTTCGCGCCGTAAAACTGCAAAAGTCCGTGAGCCCGTCCGTCCTGACAGCAGCAAGTCTCCATCGCCGTGTACTTCTTTACAGAAGATTTGGACAGAAGCTGACGAAGTTCCAAGACCTCTTTCACGTCTCCGGTTGCTGTGTTGAGCAGTTCTTTCACTTCCTTTTTTGCAAGGGACTCGACGTCAGCGCCCTGGCTCTGCAACCACTCTTTTAACTGAATCGGACTGTTCGGATTTTCAAGACCAGTAAGATGTGTTGCTCTTGCGAGATATCTTGCGCGGCACTCCTCATCGCACGCGATCGCCTTCTCAGCCAGCGTCATATCGATGGCAACGCCAAGGTCATTGATTCTCTGATCGAGGACGTACTGTTTCCAGATTTCATCCGGAACCGGAAACCGACTGATCTTCTGAGCGATACCCATTTCCGTCTCGACGTCTCGGATGTTGTAGCGAACGAAAGCCTCCCACTTTTCAGGAGCATGCTCCGGCCGATTCCGAGACCTCCCTCCGTTCGCTTTTGTCGGTTTGCAGGGAATAGAGAAATACTTGATGAGGTCTTTACCCTCCGAGAGTTTCTGCTTCTCAAGGCCGAGGACCGCGCCAACCGCTGCAAGAGAACCCGGAAGTCCGAGATAGAGTGACGCGACCATCGTGCAGCGCCAAGAAACCGGCGAGAGATGCACCTGTAAGAATCTGGCGAGACACACCCGTTCAAAAGAAGCGTTGAAGGCATACTTCATGACCGCTGGGTCTTTCAGGCTCGCGATGATCTCTGCCGGGATCTTCTCTCCCTTTGCACACTGAATGCATCTGACCGGCCCTAAGTCTACGGAATAACCAAACAGCAACACAGTAAACGACGGATCGTCTACGTACTTATAGACGCCTGCCTTCGTTAAATCTGTGTTGCTGTATGTTTCGATATCAATATTGATCTGTTTCATTTCGATCACCTTTCTTATTGCGTAAGTGGTTGATGGGTGAAAAGCAGCCAGGGCATAGTGCCCTGACCGCCGTAATAATATAAGAAGGAATCAGCTCAGGAAGTCGTCATCCTCGGCCTCACCAAAGTCATCCGCTGCTGTAATGTGCGCGCCTCCCAGGCTCTCGCCATCACGAAGGAACTGGATATTCCCGAGTGCTGCGGCCACGCCCTTGTTTCCGTTCACGGAGAACGCGTAGAAAGAGATACTGACCTTGCAATAGCATCCGGAATAAATCATGCCCGGATCAACCGGATGGCGAGAAGCGTCTACAACCTGAGGAGCGGTCTTATTATTGCAGTTGATGAAGAAGGCATCCTGGTAAGCCTCATCCTCGCGTTCCACATCGCCGTCACGAAGCGGAAGCTTCAGGACAGCTTTGTTGGGACGCTTACCTCCGAATTTAGCAATACCGTCCGTGATTGCCTGATCAATCGCCTTATCGATAAGACCGAGCGTCTCCTTGTCATCTTTCGGTATAATGACCGACATGCTGTACTTCGGATCGCCGCCGTTCACGGAGACCGGTTCTGCCACATGTGCATAGGATGCACGTACCTCATTTGTTACTACTCTTGTTCCATTAATTAATTTTGCCATGATAAAAATTCCTTTCTCATTCGTTGAATTCGTCGTCGACATTTGTAATCGTAACTTCCGGTCTTTTATCGCTCACCGGAACAAGCGTAAGTTTCCCCTTGGGCTTTTCAACATACGGACCAAGAACATCCTGAAAGACCTCTTTCCCCATCAGCTTCTCAAACGCTGTCAGTGTAATGAGGCTCTTATTGTAGATGTCCGTATACCCGGCCTCCTTTGCAGCTTTCTCAACGGCATCCGGATTCGTGAATTTCCGGACGGACCTGCCCTCGACGATCTTATATCCTTCAAAGTGTCTGCCCTCTTCGATCGCTGCCGCTGTCGCATACGCCATGACATCTCCCGCCCAGCGGGAAAGCTCATCTGCCTGCTGCATGACCTCTGCGATCTCCTCATCGGAAAGAAGGGCTGGCGGCCGAAATTCCATCCGGGCAAGTTCGAGGAAAGATTCCGCCCGGGCCCGACACTGATTTCTCGCCTTGCAGAAGCGGCACCAAGAGCCGGGTGTGTACTCACCTTCTCCCTTTGATGCCATCTCCGCTTTCGGCTTCAAATCTTCTTCCGCCCATCTGTAAAGCTCCCCTGCATCAAGAGACCATACAGAGATGTTGGAAAGCCGCGGCTGGAAGATCGTCATGGTGACTGTCTGAATGTCATAGAGCATATCGAAAAGCTCCATGGCGCCAAGTGCATATAACATCATCTGCGGATTGTGATCCGCGTACACCGGCACGCCTCTGCCATACTTAAAATCGACGATGTTCAGCACGCCGTCTGCAACGAGAAGGAAGTCTCCGGTGCCGTACCCGTCCGGAACCCAACAGGAAAAATCAAGGTGCTGCTCGATCATCGTGACCGGATCCTTACAGATTCTCTTGGCCTGCCCCACAAGGTCCATGATGTAATCTCGGTAGTCATCGGTGCATTCTTCCATCTCATCGGTCCAGTAATCGGATGTCGGCCGTCTGCCGGCTCTCATCTTCAGGGCCTTGCGGACCTTCCATTCGCATAACGCATGTGCAGCGGTACCCTCCGCAGCAAACGTCGTCTCTTCATCTTGCATTCCTGCGGTAAGTCTGGCAGAGGGTGGACAGTGCAGCCACCTCTCCGCCGCAGACGCCCCCAGGATACTGTGTGTAATCGGTGGCATCTGCTCCTCCTTACTGCAGCGCTTTCGCTGCTTCGATGAGCTCTCCGTAGCGCGCCGGATCAATACCGGAGAGTTTCACAGACCCGAAGCTCTGAAGCAGATCCTTCACCTGGGCCGTTAGTCCTGACTGAGACTTTTCTGCCAGGACCGCCCTGACCTGCTCGATTGTATAGACCGCTTTATTTTCTTCTGAAGAGTCTGCTGAAGAATCCGCCGCGACTGCCTCTTCCTTCTTCTTTGTATTCGGCTTCTTCGGTCTGCTGGTCGCATTTTCCGTCTTCGGGATCTGCACCTGTGTCGTGTCTTCCGGTGCGGCACTCTGTACATCCTCTTTCAAGATAGCAGCGATCTCCGAAATACTCTGCGATAAGGCGTCTATAAGCGGGACCAATCTCTGTATGGATGAGGTAGTTGTCATTGTTAATTTCCTCCTGATTTACGTTATAAAACTTCATCGTAAGACCGAGTTTTTTGGCTTCTGCGATCTCTTCGATCATGCCCTCGGTTAACTCGTTACAAAAAATCCAGATTTCCTTGCAGTACTGCATGAGATATTTACCCCAGTACATGCCGGTAAATCTGCTGCGCCAGTCTTCGATGCGGAAAATCCGCGTAAAGTAAACATGCGGCGCAATCGGTATCTTGTTATAAGTATCTGCTCTGCGGCAATACTCGATAGCATTCTCCAGGTTCTTCTTTTTGTCTCCCCTATAGGGAGAGCAGATAAAAACCATATACATAAGTTTTTATTTCCTTTCTACCGCTGATGTGTTAAGATAGCGGTAAGGGCGGAACGTCTCATAACTTTCTCTTCTGCCAGGTCGAGCTGTTATGAACGTTCTAATCTTTTGGTTTCGACATACCGTTTGTTTTAGGACTGCTCGTTCTTCGCAGATGTTCGGTAAGTCCGTGATCAAAAAAAATGGCGTCGAACTCCGAGAACGATAAGTTTAGCTGTTTAACAAGAGTTAACATCTCCTGCGCTTTGAACTTGTTCTCAGAGCTGCACTCTTTGTGGCACATTGCCTTCTCCGTGATTCCCAGCGCTTTCGCGAGGTCCTTCTGGCGGAGATTGCATTCCACTCGTTTTGCTTTGAGCATACGGACATTCATCGCCTTCCCTCCCTTCTCCGATGCGTAAAACACATTCGGTAACTTTTCTAAATTCTATATTACATTAGGCAAGTTGTCAACACCCTTATTTCCGTTCATTTTTACTTCTCTTCTTTTACATATCTAATTTTTCTTTAATTTATGCGGTGTTTCGCGTTTTTACTAAACTAAAAATACTTTCCAATATTTTTAATCATTGACATATATGGTAAGTTTTGTTATACTTTCGGTAAATCAGAGATACATAATTTAATGGATTGACTTGCATCAATGCTTATGATCGGGGACCGGTCTATTTGCATGCGGACTACGTAAGGTGCTGAAAGAGAAACCTTTAGGGACGGGTGTTTATCATTTTCCGCTGGGGGACATTGTTGATAAGCGGCAATGAGACGAAGCTCCCTTATTTATATAGATCACCAGTAATCCTGCAAAATGCTTTGAGGGCGCATGTGCAAATCGTGATTAGGAAAGGGGCAAATAAGATGGATAACAGTAACAACACACTAGGTACAAGGATCTCTGATTTACTATATCAGCAAGGGCTCTCACAACGAGAACTTGCCGATCGAGTCGGGGTAACGGAGGTAAGTATGTCACGCTATATTAGTGGTGAGCGAACTCCCAAAGGGCCTATCATTGCAAATATTGCAAAAGTTCTGCATACCACTTCTGACCACTTACTAGGGCAGGAAACAGATAATAATGATCCTGAGATCGAATACTATCGGACACAGCGTACGATAGCTCGTAACGCAAAGAAATGGACACGAAAACAAAAGGCTGACCTTGTGAATGCGCTTTTTGAGGTTGACTCTTAAGAAAGGACATAACGGTGCGAGGAATCTTATCCGCTAAAAGATGCGAAGAAATAAAACAGGAAGTCGTTTATATGTTTGAAGAGGCAGGAATACATTCCTATCCGATTGATTGTTTTGAAATCGCCACTAAGCTACATTATATTTTAAGACCCTACTCAACATTGTCTCGAGATGAAAAAAGAAAAGCTTATTTAACGGATCCTGACGGGTTTTCAAGAGTAGAGGAAAACATGACAACCGGTCTTTTTGAATACGTCATTTACTATAATGATACGAAGGCAAACAAAGGCCGGCTGAGGTGGACAATTTTTCATGAAATTGGACATATATATCTCGGCCATCACGATAATCAGGATGAAAGCCTATCAGATATAGAAGAAGCCGAAGCAGATTTTTTCGCCAAAAATGCGATCGCACCGCTGCCGTTAGTGCATGAACTACGATGTCATTGCGCGAAAGACATACAAGAAGCTTTTCAAACATCAACGGAAGCTTCTCAAAACATTTATGATTACTATAACAAATGGAAGTTGTACGGTCCGTATGAATATGTTGATTTCGAATGGGCTCTTCTTAGATTATTCTACGTCGCATAAACCACAATATCTTGTGTTTTTTACATATTGACATACAAGATGTAGTATACTATAATTCTGAGGTACTTAAGGAAAACACGGAGAAAGGAGGAAAATGAAATGGATGAGAAGTGGAAAACTTATGATATTGATCTTTCACTTGACGAAGATCGGGATTCGTCTGTAGACGCTTCTTTAACAGAATTATCCTCCCTCTTCGATAGCGATGAGATGATACCGGATTGGAGGGGCAATATTATAAAATCTGTAGCAGAGTCTCTACCAGGTGCTCAGTCAACTGAATGCCCGCAGATTTTCCTCTCTTGTAAATCCCTTCCGGCTACGAGTGTTATCGCTAAGGCTCAACCGGACTATATGAGCACTATTACAGACTCATTGAAGCCGCTTGCGGCAGCGTGTCAAGCAGCAACGATGAAAAACATGGCAGTCTCAGCAGCCAATTTCTGTAATTCATTTGCGTCGGTCACTGCAAAGTCTGAAGCCATACACCCTGAGATAGTAGAATCTGCTGCCTCCATGGCCGGCCAACTGAGTAACGCTGTGTCGGAAGCTCTGAGCAGTTCGCTCTGTATTCAGTCCGCGATGCAGGCATCTGTATCGCCGCTGCCGGCAACGTTAGCTGTTGAAAAAGAAACTACGCTTTCAGAACGCTACTTTGAAATGATCGAGGCGACAAATGCTCTCTATGAAGGTGTTGCAAGTGTATCTGATATGTATGACAGCATACTCTCTGCTGCATCCGCAGCAATACAGCCTGTCAAAGCAGCTGCGGAAATAATAGTAGAAAGTCATAGTATCATATTTGATATAAGCCACGTTTTAAAAGCAATTTCTGAATTAATTGACTCCAGCTCTTTTATCGACGAATTGCTCGATATGTCTATATCCAGCTTCGTTGAAATGATGGAGGGTCTTGGAAAACGCTCTCTAAGCCGACTTCATGAGATAGCGTACTTCATCCTGCATGTACTTTGGGGTGTATGGGAGAAACGGCCTCGTCTTATGGCTATCACTTGCCATAATAATGTAAGGCTCATCACTTCCTTTGTCAATATCGGTCTTTCGCCGCCTGAGCAAGTCCGTGAATACGTTGTGCAAATACGGCATCGATACCTGCAAAAGCATCAACGTAAGAGTGATAATTCCGAAGATATGAATGATAGCATTTTACTTCTTATTTCGTAACTTATAAATAGCTATCTTCGAATAACGGAGGATTATCATATGTCTTTAGAACTTAAAGAATGTATTAAAGACGCATTTGAATCTGCAATGAAAACTTATGTTGAGTCTGACGACTATAAATATGCTAACTGGGAATACGATAAAATGTTAAGTGAGTTTTATAATGGTCTGCCGGAAACACAGCAGAAAAAACTCACGGCATTAATGAAAGCTCGCGGGGATCTTGAATCCGGCCTTGCCAGCGAGGCATATTACAGAGGCGTTCTTGACGGCATCGAGCTGAGAAACGATGTAAAATAATTTCTACCGGTCCATCCGCAATAACAGGACGGACCGGGTTTTACTCATAGTCATTCTATGATATAGTAATATTGCAAACAATCGCACGGTTAATATAAAGCGCAAAACATAATGAGTTTCATTTCCTAATGAGGAGTCTGGCTTGGCCGGGCGTGGCATGGTTTGGTATGGATATGAAACGCTACCCTCCAACAATTTATTTCTTTTTTTGAAGGAGGAACATTATGTATTCAGAAAACACTTTAAGACGTCGCGCACATAAAATCGGTTATCATGTCCAAAAGGGTTTCATGCATTTCGGACCATATGTTTTTCACAATTCATACGGAACTCGTTATTCCGGTTACATGGTCAAAGACCTGCAAGCCGGTGACAACGTATATGGTAGCTATAATTCTAACTTTGATTATCTTTGGGATATCGAAGATGTTGAGGCATTTTTAAAGGAGCAGTATGAAGCGCTCGGTCTTGCCTGGTAAGACTTAAAATATTCAGGCCAACCGTGTATGATTGTAATAAGAACCTCCGGCACCTTGGGTAGCACCGGAGGTTCATTTCCGTAAAAGAAATCTAATCTGAAAGCCATTTCCTATGTTTTAAAACAAGCATTGATCCATTTTTAAGAAAACTATAACTTATTCTTCGTTTCAACAAAGGCATTGAATTTTTTAATTAACTCATTCTCATTATAACGTCTCTTTCTAACTTGCCCCTCAACTAAATCTGTACATTTTTCTTGATCCTCAGGTGTCCACTTTAATGCTCTAATTGAAGGTCCAATACTTTTCGAGCATGCATCTCTTTGGAATGTATTATTCCATTCTGATTTACCGAGATATTCTAATAGTATCATTTTAATGGCTTCTTGGTGCTGTTTCTCTTTCTTTAGAATTCTCGCCTGCTCGTGCCTGATCTTATCAAGTGGAGCCCTGTCTGTCCCGATCAAGCTGTTAAGATATCCCCAAGCCTTATCATACATTTCAGCCTTAATATAAAGATCAGCTAAAAACATAGTGTGAGCTGTAGAAGACAAAGGCGGGTTAGATTCTATTAATACCTTCTCATATGCTCTTATAGCCGGGTCTATGCTCCCGTCAGTCTTAAATCGATCACGTGCCTTGTTCGCTATTGTCAAGAGCTTATCTTGATAATCGAGCTCGTCTTTTAGATCTCTATATCCAGCTATATTCTTTAAATACATATCTTTTTCAATTTCATTTTTAAATTTCTTTCGTGAGACATATGAATTATTTCCAGATTGTTTTTTATGCAGAAAACCAAAGATACTCATCGAAAACTCCCTTTCTATGGTGATATAAGATCAGTCAGCAACTCACCCGGCACTATTGATATCTCTTAATAAGACACCGTTTGCGTTCTTCCACTCGACATTTCCGTTTGCGCTACTTCCGCACACGAATGCTGCTGCTCCGGACGGAGTATTGAATAAAATATCTTTGGTTATAACGAAATCGTCGCCAATTAAGCTCTTATGCTGCTGCCGCTTATTTAATACATGGTCCGGACAGCTATTTGTAGTATTTGAGGCAATCTTACTCCCCTTCTTTACTACAAAGCCGTCACTGGTCCGTACTCCGATAGCATTAATGTCTTTTTTAATACAATATAATGCTTCACCTACTTCAGTACTTGTGTCAGATTCTGACAGCGGAATGAACACCTTGTGGCCAGAAGTTCCAATAATGATCTTGACGTAATCAATGAAATCTTCCATTTCAGTTATCTTCTCTTCAGAAAGATTTCCTGTTGTCGGATCATTCCCATTCTTTACAATATACCGGTCAGCATCTCTCGCTAATTTACAAAGTGTATGCTCAAGATAACTTATCTCCGTTGGACCAAGAGAATCATTAGACGTCGTGATCGCCATGGCTTCCGTCCAGTAGTCTTTATTCGGATCCCTGTCATGTTCACAAAGGCGATTAAGAATTCCTTCTCCGTTCTTTCTCACGCTTGCCTGGCCGACATAGATAACATCTTTATCTGTCTTTTCATCTTTGCCAAACAAAAAGTAAACACCGGTCTGTTTTAATTCCTTACGGTCCTTGCAAAGATTGAGCGCAGTTCTCGGAATCTTAAAGATAAGTCCGGTCCAATTTGCCAGGGTATATTTGACTCGGCCGTTTACGCTGCCATCCATCAGAAATAAATTTATACTTTTTCCTCTTACCGCCATTTTGGCATCCCCCTCATATAAATCTTGTTCGTCATACACATTATAATATTCAATATTCTAAAATAATATTTGTAAATCCATAATACGCATTATTACTATTTTTACTCTCCATCTCAATTTTCATATCGCAGGCATATCCTAATTCAATTTCAATGTGATCTAATGCAGTATCTGCACTAAGCTCATATTCTTTATAAAACTTCATCGTATCATTTACATTATTTCTTAAAAAAACACGAAGTGTTACATCTTCGATTTTAGTATTATTTATCCTTCCTACATCAAAACATATTTTCGAATAATGTCCTCCTAAGTCAAAGAGTGCTGAGCCAGTGTTAACGTAGTCACTATAAAGAATAAAACCAGAATAATAAGTACCACTCCCCATAGAAAAAGGATCCGCATTGTTTCTATCAATTATAGTCAATGCATCACCATCATGCAGAACATTGGTATCTTCAAGAGCAACTCTTGTTATTTCTGTGTTACTTGCACCATTTTCGGAATAGTATAGTGTTTTGTTATCACCGTCGAGCTGAACAGTTGATTGAAGCAGACTATTAACCGTACTTTCCGAATAATAGTTCTTACCTTCAATCACAGCCCATCCGTTCTTTACAGTCTCTTCCGATTTTAATCCATTCTTTACGACATCTAATGAATTAAGTTCGACGTTTGGCATATCATTCATGTTCGATTTAAGTTTTTCAATTTCTGCATCCTTTTCGTGTAAAGCATTTTCATATGCTTTTGATTGAGTCGCTGCTTCCTTTTCCATTTTTATTATTTTATCAATAGCAGTATCTATCTCATCAGATGCATCGATATAGTCAAGCTGAGCAGATAACATTTCAACAGTTGCTTTCTGAACAGCCCCATAGGTCCTATCTTTTGTTACATTATTTACTATAATAGGTCCTATTATTGACGTCATAAGCAAAACTACTACTGGCTTTGTAAAAAACGGTTGGTTCTTCCGTATCCTGCCTCATTTTCAGTACGTCCCATAGAAAATCCTCCTAATTATCTGTATAGAAAATTATATCACATAGGTTTATATACTGTTATTCTAAACTATGAATAGTATAAATAATTTAATTGTGTTACACTTCAAAGTATATCAGTTTGAAAAGGGGACATTTCGATGGCATTTTATGATTATAGACACAGGTATCAAATCCAGTTAATAGAAAAATTATGGAGTAATCTGCAAGCTCTTAGTGACTTGGCACACCAATACGGAATTGATGACATATTCCAGGACAACGGAGCGAAGATTCTTCAACAACTTATCTATTTAAATATGCAAATTCTACCAGGCAGAGAAGGAAACGACTGCATTTCTGAAAGCGGTACTGAGTGGGAGATGAAATCCATCAACCTTAATACATCTGCTTCCGGATTTAGTACAAATCATCATACTACATACGACATAGTTCATAAATACCGGCAAGTTCCTTGGTCTTTTGCTATTTACTACGGAATCGAGCTTAGCGAAATATATGTGATGACTCCCGAGATGTTAAATCCTATTTTTTGTGATATGGAAGATAAATTGCGGACACGAACTCATTTGAATAATCCGAAAATACCTGTAAAATTTGTTCGCGATTATGGAATAAGAGTTTTTCCGATAAATCCCCGTAATCCAATTGATCCTGATTCTATCAATTATTAAATCAAAGTGTGCAGAGAACCCCTTATTAGTTCTCTGCACACTTTTATAAAATAACCATCTCATCATGTAGAATTGCTGTATACATTTGTGCTGCAATATTTTCATCATTTACAAAACGAAATACAGAATTCGCAACATATTCTTGATTCAACTCAAAGGTCAACCAATTTCTATTATTATTCTCTGCAACCATTCCCGTTGTATTGCTTCCACCAAATATATCAATCACTATGTCGTCTTCATCTGTAAGGAACTTTATAAAAAACTCTGGTAGCGCTGCGGGAAATCTGGCTGGATGTCCCTTAACATGATTTTTTTTACAATACCTTAAATACTGACTATTACTTTCACTATTAGGTATTTGTAACAGATTGGATGGAATTGCTCCTCCATTATTTGTTGTCCACGAGGAGATTGTGAGAACGTGCCCAGATGGTCTTTGAACACTATCCCCTTTAATATAATTTTCTGGATGATCAACCAAATTTTGCATTCGACTTGAATAAGGTACAAGTACATTTTTAACGTTTGCTTTACATGCTCGAGGATTCTTACAAAACCACCATACGGTGTTAACGGATGACTTGGCTCGCAGCTTTCTTTTATTGACCCATTCAATTGGCGCCGGAAGTGCTGAAGGATTATGCCAATAGAAAGGTTGCGCTAATTTAAAACCAACGTCGTCGACCATTTTGATCAGCGTTCGAAATTGATATAAACTATATGATGGCTCTCCTTTCTCATAAGCTCCCCCAATATCTAAGACAAAACTCCCATCTTCACGCAACTTTTGATATACTTTTCTTCCAAACTGGCATAACCAGTCTACATACTTTTCTTGTTCCTCGTTACCATATGCCTTCTTTCTCTGTAGAGCAAATGGTGGACTCGTTATAACAAGATTAATACTATCATCTTCTAACCTATCTAATTCATGCAGTGCATCTCCACAAATGCATTGTCCTCTATTTGTTATATAGCCGGCCATTGTTAAGACTCCTTTATATTTTGAAAAAATTCAACTCAGTTTTTAGGTCGATATAGGATTTAGTATAGTCCCTTTCCGAATCAATTATTAATATACTTCTTCCGGTTATTACATGCTAAACGTTCACCTAAATAAGCATACATTGAACAGAAACTGTCATTCCATTTCTTTCCATAACCCAGTCCGATATTAGTCGAATCTCATTAATGAGTCAACTCAATACCCTTGTTTTTCTAAAAAATCTATGGCAATTATTCGATCGATTGGTATCTCATACTTTTTATATTGCCATAAAGATTCTATTATTTCACGGCCTGCTACATAGCATAAGTCTTTTTCATACATCATAAACCGGTCTTTTCCGAGCATACCTATTATTTTAAGTATCCATTTTCTTTTGACACTGTCTTCAGGCTCAGACAATAGGATATTGACAAGTTCCTTTTCATTTAACTGCTCCAACTTTACTAATACATTGAGAACAATTGATCCGCTTGAATCATCAACTATCTGGTCAACAATTATTTTTGTATAAACAGGTTTCATCCCTAACTTCAAACGAGCTATAGCATGATTCGATATAATTTCTGAGTCATTCCTTGCAAACATCAATAAGTTAGGTATAGTGTCCGAATTTACTTTCATCCCCCAAATTGCCGCAGCACGTAATTCCTCTTCAAACGCTGAATTGTTCGCTATTTTGACTAATGCTTTAGATGCCTCGCTATTCTCAACAAATTCACCCAATATTAGTGCATATTCCATCCTGTATTCAGGCTCTTGTAAGGACATTGCATAGTTGTAGTAATCGTCCCACAAATTCTCATCAAGCCTTAAAAGAGAGGCATATATCTCAAGTTTTATTCTTGTATCTTGTTCTACAGCTAATGCAGTATAAAGAGAATCTATATTATCTTTTGTTTGGCCTAAATAGCCAAGTGCTTTAGCTCCAGCGTATCGCACCTCTGGCAATTTGCTTTTTAAGTCATCAATAAAACTATAGTGCTTTGTTTTACATACCAAAGACTCTTTCTCTCCTATTACACCCGCTATAATTGACTCATTGCCTTTGAAGGAATCACCCTTTGAGCAATATATTCTCATATTATGAGGATCTTTCAGTGAATAAGTATACTTCGTTCCATCCTCATAGCACACTCTAATCTGTTTTTTGTCTTTTAGATCGACAATTTCGATTACTTTACCATCTTTTTTAGGTACGATAGTTTTCCACTCTCGGTCTCTTTCAGAACCTTCATATCTAGATTTTGGGCTACCTAACCTACTTGCACCAACAGAATCCCGCATTGATTTAATCGTAAATGCGTTTATCGTAGAGCCCGCAATCCAATCATCGTCCTCTTTGGTACAGTGAATAAAAGCGACAATATCGTCATCGCGGAGCCCAGAATCCCAATGTCGTTGTGGATTATTCGCGTTATCTGACATTTTTACTGCTAATGTGCTTTTTGCACGTGACTCTATTCGCTTGCCGCAGTTTAAACAAATTAGATCTGGAAGCCGCAACCTCTTAATCTTAGTACTCCATATTTTATTACATGTACTATAACGCTCGAGCTCAATTATATTGTGCCCCGAAGCATTAAGTTGCGAAATCACTTTTTTGGAGCCTACAGCTCCCATACTTATCTTATCAAGAAAACTCCAATCTGTTTTAAAATTCATTTATCCATGCCCCCGAACCGATTCTTGTTCATCATTCAATACTATGTAATAGAAGTAGATTATTTCCTATGAATCATTCATCTATTAACATACATATTCTATCATAATACATTTTTTGTTCCGAGGTACATATCTTTTATAATTTATCTTGGGAACAGAACTGTTTGGTATGCCCATCTCTTAATTCTGCTCCTATTCTGTCGGAAGACTGTAACTAGCTCGAATCCTCACGATTCCAGATATCACTTCCAAACATATTTATTCAGCTTTTTCAATTCGTTAATAAAAGATTTCTCAGAATCCTACTTACGCCCGCAGGTTTAACAACGATAGATTTTTGCCCATAAGTATTTGGCAGTAAAAAACAAACTTTTGCGCGAAAGAATATTTTTAAAAAAATCCGCGGATTATCGCGGTTAAAGAAATGTGTTTTTCAGAGATGTAGGGCTTAAAAAGCCCGTATTTACGCGGTTTTTCGGCCTACGCACATATCCCAACAGCCGATAGAACGACACCTTCGTTATAGATGTCGACAACAAATATGAACCGGAGCTCTCCCTTCACTAGCCTATCCTTGGCTGTCCTTCTCTCCTCATCCTTC